>Ga0334882_1000555_pt1 | contig 56698 bp, 28 predicted proteins | sample GraSluR1_MG_5_FD_207226 | JGI IMG/M metagenome (GOLD analysis project Ga0334882, IMG submission 207226) | Sludge microbial communities from methane-producing bioreactor in Wageningen University, Netherlands - Granular Sludge_15_04-R1 | ecosystem: Engineered > Bioreactor > Anaerobic >... | reverse complement strand
GCAAAGACCGCCGCGATTTGAGCATTTTCCGTATTGGTTTGGATATGATAGATCGGCATTTGACGAATGCGGAAGCTTTTGTCTTTCGTTGGCTTCCCTATTTTTGAAAAAGTGTCCGGTGGCTAGACTCGGTTTCTCGAAATGGCTTCTGCCCGCGCTGCGTATCCCCCTGGAGACGCCCGCCGGGCTTGCCATCGATAAGCTGGAAAGCTCGGTGTTGAGCATCCTCGTCGTTCTGTTGCTGACACTCGCCTCCGGTGACGATCTGGCGTCGCTCTATCTCCGGCGGGGGAACCTGCGACTGGGGCTGACGATCGGGCTGATCGCCTTCGTGGTGATGATCGCCAGCGCCATCCCGGTGACGACACTCTTCTTCAACGGCAAAGACCTCAGTTGGGGGCGCATGCTGCCCTGGATGCCGTGGGTCCTTATCTTTGTCCTGGCGAACGCTTTCAACGAAGAGTTGCTGTTTCGCGGGCTGTTCTTTGGCCGGTTGCAGCCGTTTCTCGGCAAATTCGCTATCAACGTGTTGGTGGCCATCCCGTTTACATTGTTGCACACGGGCGTCGATTACTCGGCGGACATTTGGATGTTTATCGGGATGGTGTTCCCGTTGTCCTTGGCCTGGGGCTGGACGCTCCAAAAAACGGACAGCCTATGGGGCTCGATCTTATTTCACGCCGCGATGGATATTCCCGTTGCGTTCAGTTTGTTTTCAAAGCTTTGAACGAGGACTGTTTAATGACAATCGCAGACATTGCCGAAGCTTATCCCCGGATGGAAACCGAACGCCTGATCCTGCGCGCGCTGCGCATGGAAGATGCGGACTTTGTCCTCAAGGAGTGGGGCGATCCCGTCGTCACGTTCTATATGCGAGATGAGGAGCCGCTGAAGACCCTCGCAGAAGCCGAAGCGATGCTGCGCCCGCTCCAAAATCCGGCAGAAATGCCCGATTTCAAATGGTGGGGTATCGAACTTAAATCTGAGGGGCATCTCATTGGCACCTGTGGGTACTGTCGCTGGGACAAACAACATTCTCACGCGGAGATCGGCTACGATCTGTGGCCGGATTATTGGGGGCAAGGGCTGATGCCCGAAGCGCTGCGCACCTTGATCCGCTATGGCTTTGAGACGATGGGGCTCAACCGGATTGAGGCTACGACCCATACGGAAAACCAGCGTTCGCAGCGTGTGTTGGCGAAACTCGGTTTTCAACGGGAGGGATTGTTGCGCGAGTACTACCGCCGCGATGGTGTGTACAATGATCAGATTCTTTTTTCGCTGTTGCGCAGGGAATGGAAGGAGAGTTGATTTTGATGTTAGAGCGTTATGAACGAGTCGTTGATCTGGGGGTGTTCGGCATTGCGAACCTCATCAACCTGCTGTTGGTGGTGATTTTCCTGACCCGTGCCAGGACGGGGACGCGCGATACGCCGGTGGAGAATGTTGCCGGATGGATCACCGTAGCAATGGCGCTGCCGTTGATCGCCGCTATCATTCTGAACATCGCCGCGAAGCGGGGCGCGTGGCTGTGGATCCTGCCGCTTGTCACCGTCGTCTACTTGATTGTGGAATTCGTCCTGGATTACGCGTTGAAGATCGACTTCCGCAGCACCGGTTTGCTGGCTCCCTATCTGATCCTCTACTACCTGGCTCAGTTTGCGATGGTGGGGTGCCTTTATGGTGGGCAAGCCCTACGGCTTTATCACACTGATTACGTATTTTGTCAACCTAGCGGCGACCTTCTATTCATATGCGCGGGTCGGGCACGGATGAAGGAGCTAGAATGACACTCGACACAAAAATGACGATCCGCGATTATCGTGACGACGATGCCCCCAGCGTGGGGCGATTGATCGCCGACACGTTTGGCGAATTCAACCTGGCCTACGCATCCCTGCAAGAGCGGGTGTTGCTATTAGGCCCTTTTCAACATGCCGAGTCTCAAGAACCTGCCAATCAAGCGGCCATCGCCGAAGCGATTGAGGCCGATATGGTCTTTGTCGCCGAAGACGATGGCGAGATCGTAGGTGTGCTGCGGGGCCGTTCGGATAAACTGCAAAGCCTGTTTGTCAGGAAAGACCATCATCGACGGGGTATTGGGCGTGCGTTGGTGGCGCATTTCGAGCGAGAATGTCGGCGCCGTGAAACCTCCGCCATCAAAGTCCAGGCCACGCTGTTTGCCGTTCCCTTTTACCAGAGTGTGGGATACAAAAAGACAACCGGCGTGCGATCGTGCCGGATCTTTGAAGGCACGCGATTTCCCTATCAACCCATGAAGAAAGTCCTGGAGGACGCACAACAATGACACTGACACGACGTTTGTACCAAGGTGAAGACGACTACTGGCGGATTCGCGCCTTTCTGCGTGAGGTGCTGCTGCGCAACGGCCTGCGCGAGTTGTGCTGGCACGTTGCCGAATTCGACTATTGGCGTTGGCATCTGGTTGCCAATCTCGGTGGCTGGGACCTTGAGACCGTGGTTTTCCTGTGGGAAACGGCGGATGGGAAGCTTGTGGCCGTGCTGAACCCCATCATGAACGGCGAAGCGATCCTGCACATCCATCCCGATTTCCGCACACCTGATCTTGAGGACGAGATGCTGGCCGTTGCCGAAGAACACCTGTCCGTCACGGATGACGACAACCGCCGGAGGTTGTGGGTGTCGGTCGGCGCCGAAGACGAAATGCGCCACGCCGCTCTGACGCGGAATGGCTTCAAGCGCATCTCCGCGCCCGAACATCAAGCTTGCTGGCGGCACCGTTCATTGGAAGTGCCGATTCCGGAGTGCCCACCACCGCCGGGTTACACCGTGCGCGCCTTGGGCGATGGCCTGGAGCTACTGGAACGCTGCTACGCCTCCGGCCTCGCCTTTCACCCTGACGAACCGGCCATCGCCATCGAAAACCGTGACGACGTGAGTTGGTACCGCAACATCCAGCGCGCGCCCCTTTACCGCCGTGACCTCGACATTGTCGCCATAGCGCCCGACGGTGCGGTGGCCTCCTTCTGCACAGCCTGGTTCGACGACGCGACGCGCACTGCCGTCTTCGAGCCGGTGGGGACCGTGCCCGCGCACCAACGGCGAGGGCTGGGCAAAGCCGTCTTGTGCGAAGCGCTGCGCCGGCTCAAGCGTTTGGGCGCGGTCATGGCTTACGTCCACTCATACGAGCTACCTGCGCACGCGCTTTATGCCTCGGTGGGATTTACGAACTATGATTTGGTCGAACCGTGGGTGAAGGAGGTGTAAATCAGAATCTTCTGTATAATGAGAGAAGCAGACGTAGAAAAGTAGAACTGGCTGGCAATCGGTTTTCGGTTTATTGAGGGCGGAATGGCTGTACCTTTCCTGAAAACCAAGCTGTATATCCCTCCTGTCCGACCAGATATGGTCGCAAGACCCCATCTGATCGTCAAACTGGAGGAAGGGCTAAGACCTGGGAACAAGCTGATCCTGCTCTCTGCCCCGGCTGGCTTTGGCAAGACCACGACGTTGGCAGCGTGGATCAACCATGCACGCCAGAATAGTCAGGCCCGGTTTGGCTGGTTGTCATTGGATCGCGAGGACAACACTCCTGTGCACTTTTGGATTTACTTTGTCCGCGCGTTACAGGTTGTTCTTCCGGAACTGGATGCAGCGATCCTGGGGATGTTAGAAGCGAGTGAGCCGGCGCCCCTTGAAAACACTTTGACCCTACTGCTCAACGCCATCGCTGCATATAGCCAACCGCTTGTGTTGATCCTGGATGATTATCATCTGCTTGAAGCTCCGGCAATCCACGCAAGTCTGACCTTTTTCCTCGAACATCAACCACCTCATTTTCACCTTGCTCTTGCCACGCGCATTGATCCTCCCTGGCCATTGGCTCGTTTGCGCGTGCGCAAGGAGATCACTGAATTACGTGCCGGTGATTTGCGCTTCACGCCTGAAGAGGCGGCGACTTTTCTCAACGACGTGATGAGCCTTAACCTGTCTGGGGAAAGCGTCTCCCTTCTCGACGCGCGCACCGAGGGTTGGATCGCCGGACTGCAGATGGCGGCGCTTGCGATGCAGGCGCCTATGTCTATGCAAGGACGGGGCGACGCTGTCGCCTTTGTTCAAGCCTTCAGCGGTAGCCACCGCTTTATCCTGGACTACCTGGTGGAGGAGGTTCTTGACCGTCAACCGGGCGAGATCCAGGCGTTCCTGCTCAAAACTTCGATCCTGGATCGCCTGACAGCGTCCTTGTGTGATGCGGTCACAGGCAGAGAGGACAGTCAAGCGCTGTTGACACAATTGGAACGGGCCAACCTGTTTTTGGTTCCTCTCGACGATGAGCGACACTGGTACCGCTATCACCATCTGTTTGCCGACCTGTTGCGCGGGCGGCTGAAGCAGAACTGGCCTGAACAATTGCCTGTCTTGCACCGCCGGGCGAGCGAGTGGTACGAGCAGAGTGGGTTGTTGTCTGAAGCGCTAAGCCATGCCGCTGAAGTGGGTGATACGGAGCGCTTGATCAGGCTCATTGTGGACAATGCACTCAGCCTGGTCTACCAGGGTGAGCTGGCCACGGTTCTGCGCTGGCTTGAGGCGCTGCCGGCTGAGGAGCGTCGTTCCCGACCCTGGTTGTGTATGGCCAACGCCTGGGTGCTGGTGTTTGCAGGCCACGTGGAGGGCGCCAGGCAGAGCTTGCAAGATGCCGAGCGCGCTTTGCAGGCTGATGCCCAGCCGATAACAGGACACGTTGCTGCAGTCCGTGCCTACATCGCCGCATTGGAGGGAGATACGGCGCGGACCGTCGTGTTTGCCCGGCAGGCGCTTGATCACTTGACTGAAGAAGACCTGGCGGTGCGCGGTTATGCGACGATGATGTTAGGGGCCGCCTTGAGAGACATTGGCGATTTTGAGGCTGCCAGCCAGTATATGGCCAAAGCGCTGTCGCTTAACCAGGCATCGGGTAACTATCATCTTATTCTGGACACTTTGTGGGAGCAGACTGCCCTACTGAGATATCAAGGTCGGCTCCGTGAGATGTGGGATGTTTGCCAGAGGACCTTGCAGTTGGCTGACGAATACAACCGACAGGGCGGCTGGCACTTGCAGATGACAGGCTACATCTACCTGCGCCAAAGCTACATCGCGCGCGAGTGGAACGACCTCGAGTCTGCGTTGCGTTTTGCAAAAAAAAGCATTGAGCTATGCACGCGATGGGGGGAAGCAGATGTGATGGCCCTGAGCGCGATTGCATTGGCCAAGGCGCTTTGGGCGTTGGGAAATTTGCCCGGCGCGCTTGACGTCATTCAGGAGGCCCGGCGCGCTGCACGGGATAGGTCTCCCTGGCATTATGGTTTGTTGGCAGCTTGGGAAGCACGGGTGCAGTTGGCCCAAGGCGACGTAGTGGCAGCATCTGCCTGGCTCAGAGAATGCGGCTTGGGCTTTGACGATACATTGCGATTTGAACAGATTGACCGCTACTTTGCGATGGCCCACGTATTGGTTGCCCAGGATAGGTATGACGAAGCCGCCCGGCTGTTGGCGCGCTTGCTCGAATTTGCAGAAACGAGTGGCGCCACGGGTTATGTGATCGAGATCCTGACTCTTCAAGCGCTGACCTGGCAGCGACGAGGGGATGTAAGCCAGGCGCTACCAGCCCTGGAGCGTGCTCTCACCCTGGCTGAACCAGAAGGCGATGTGCGCATGTTCATCGATCACGGAGAGCCGATGGCTCGACTGCTCAGAAATGCCTCTGCCCAAGGAATTATGCCTGGTTATACGTCCAAACTGCTAGAGGTATTTGATCGGCAAGCTCCCAGGCCGGAACGGAGCTTATCTGGCCATACAGAACCTCTCCTGACCGGGCCGTTCACCGAGCGCGAGCTGGAGGTGCTATCCCTGTTGAGAACGTCCCTCTCGCTGCCCGAAATCGCTGATCGTCTGTACGTCTCGGTGAACACAGTTCGCTCCCACGTTAAGCACATCTATGACAAACTCGATGTTCACGGTCGGACCGAAGCAATCGACCGCGCGGAGGACCTGGGCCTGTTCTAGCCTACCCGTGATCGTCTGGATACCAATCCCTCACCCGTTGGGTGAGGGATTTTTTTTGTGTCGTCTCTTCTCAATCCCCATAAAAATCACCCATTCCATGTGATGACATCTCACCCTGTCGAGCAATACAATGAGTCCATCAATTCATTCAAGGAGAGGTGTGTGATGAGCAACGGTCGTGAATTCGACAAACCGGCAGTCTACCAGATCAAGGTCAAAGGGAATCTCGATCCGCAATGGTCGGACTGGTTCGATGGGTTCGCCATCGAGCCACAGCCAAACGACGAGACGTCGCTCACCGGTTTGGCAGCCGATCAAGCTGCCTTGCACGGTATCCTTACCACGATATCCAACCTGGGGTTGCCTTTACTCTCCGTTCAACAACAGAAAGGAGTTCTACTATGAAACAAAAAGGATTTTTCGCTATGTTGATTTCAGTCGTTGTGGCGCTTCCGCTGTTGACCTGCGCCCTGTTCGGTCCTCCCAGGCTGGTGGTGAAGCCTGGGGCAGCCTCCCGCCTGGACGAACTGCTGGAACAATGGACCCGCGACGGCACATTCACCGGCTCGGTCTTGATCGCGCAAGACGGAGAGGTTTTTCTCAGCAATGGGTATGGGTTTGCGGATCGCGCCCAGGGTATCCCCAATACGCCCGGAACGCGCTTTCACCTGTGTTCCATGTCCAAGCAGTTCACGGCGATGGCGATCCTGATCCTGCAGTCGCAGGGCAAGTTGACCGTCCAGGATCCCATCTGTGACTATATCGCCAACTGCCCGGCAGCGTGGCAGGACATCACCATCCACCAGCTGCTGACCCATACCTCGGGGCTGTCTCCCGAACTGTACGACATTGTGGACGACGCTGCAAGTGCCCCAGAGGCGCCGCCTGACCCTGCCTACTACATAGAGATCGCCGGGGAGGTTCCGCTCGAGGCCCGCCCGGGCGAGCAGTACGCCTACAACAACCACGGCTACAATCTCTTGGCATACATCATCGAACAGGCCTCCGGCCAATCCTATGCAGACTTTGTCCAGGAGAACATCTTCACGCCGCTGAATATGCGCAACTCGGGGTACGAGGACAGCTCGAGTGGAGGGGCAGTGGGCTATCGCTCTAGCTACGACACGACCGGGGCAGAGTATACGCAATGGCCCATCTCCAATGGCGAAGGCAACCTGTACTCCACGATCGGAGATCTGCTTCTATGGGACCAGGCTCTTTATACCGACCAGCTCCTACCTCAGGCTGAGTTGGCGCCGATGTTCGAGCGTTATATCGCTAGGACCGAATACCCGCCATTCGGCCACGGGTACGGCGTTTTGGTAACCAAGATACTGGGTCACCCCCTGCTTGGCAGCGCGGGGTTAAGCTCAATCCATGCCACGTTCTCCCTCCGCTATCCGGCGGATGGACTGGCACTGATCGTGTTGATGAACCAGGGAGACATTGACCATATGTCCGTGTTGCTGGCCATGGCCGGCGCCCTGTTCCTCAGTGACCTGATCTTCCTGGTCACCGCCATTGCCTTTATGCTCCTGCTTGCCGTCCTGCTGGCGGCCCAGAAGAATCACCGCGTCAAGACCACCTGGGGCTTCGGCATTCTGTGGCTGCTCCTGGCAGCGCCTCTTGCCCTCGTCTTTTTCCGCTACCTGGCAGAGGGAAGGGGCGTGTGGACCCTGCTGCCTCTCGGCCTGGTGCTCCTGACCATGTTTGCGAAGGCCCTGCTGGACTTTGTATTCCGGATCGATGTCGGGCGCAATCGGATGGCGCGCCTGGCAACCCTGGCGCTGATGTGCCTGGCCCTGTTCAGCCTGGTCTGGATTGCCTTTGGTATCCACCCCTCGTGGGGAACCCCTGTCCTGATCGCTTTTGGGATCCTGGAGGTCAGCTTGATCATCCTGTACCGGAACGAGATCAGGGTACAACAATAGCATATGTAAGGAGGTTTTCTATGAAACGATATTTCTACACCCTCTGGCACCTTTTCTATCCTGCTGGCATTGAGCCTCTGCGGGTTAACCAGACCCGATCCGACTCCAATGTCCAGCCCACCTACAGTGCCGGCGATGTACCGGCGAAGGAGAACGATCCAATGATGAAGAAATTCGTACTGACCGTATTGATTGTCCTGGCTACGCTAACGCTGACGGCCTGCGCCCCCCGCACAACCACCAAGCCCGTATCCCCCAAAGAAGGGGAAGCCTACGCCGCTGAGGTGGACGAGATTGTTGAGAACATGATCGTCGGTTTCTGCGAGAACGACTTTGCCAAGTATACCCATGATATGCCAAAACGCCTGGGTAAAGCTTATGAGGCTTCTATACGGCAGTTCGCCGACGAGGTCATCGGTGAGTGGGGCGCCTACCAGGGAAAGACGCTTGACCATGTTGAAGATCGAGGGACGAGGCGGGCTGTGATCTATGCCCTCGTTTTTGAGAATCAACCAGATGTTACCTTGTCCGTGACCTTCAAAAGCTCAAAGTCCCACGTTATTTGGGGCACAAATTGGGCAAGTGAGTAGAAGTTGCGTCAGGCCAACGAGGCGGCGGTTGTATCCGCCGCCCCGTTGGCGGCGATCGGCGAAGCCGACTTCAGTTCTCATCTCCAAACTAAACTCTCTGATCGTATGCTTCTTGGTCGAAGTGGTCTGAACCGGTTTGTTATTCACTGATGCGGTGTATACTGGATATCTTACACTCTGACCGGGTGGCGGTTAAGGGATAACTGTATTGAAAGCACCTCTCGGAATTTTTCGCACCATACGGAGCAGAATATGATGATCATTGATACGCTTTACCCAGGGCTTGGCGCTGTCGTGCGCCAGATCCCGGGCTGGTCGCCTGCCGAGAATCTACAAGTCGAACTACTTGAGGGGCTGACCAACAAAAACTACGCCATTACGGTGAACGGCGAGCGCCTGGTGGTGCGCATCAGCCGGGAGAACGCCGCCGCCCTTGGCATTGACCGCGAACTCGAGGTGGAAGCGCTGAGGGCTGCGTCCCAGGCCGGTATCGGCCCTGAATTGGTGCAGGCCATCCTGCCCGAAGGCCATCTGGTGACCCACTATATCGAAGGCCATCACTGGACGTTGGAACAGTGGCGCGACCGCGCGAACCTACGCCGTCTGGTGGAAAAAGTACAACAGCTTCATAACCTCCCGCCGGTCAAAGCAACCTTTTCGCCGTTCCAGCGCGTAGAAACGTCCATCGAGCGTGCGCGCGCGCTGCAAACCCCATTCCCCGCCGACTTCGGACGCTTTTTTCAGACTATGCAGGCGATCCAACAAGACCAGCAGGCCGATCCCGATCCGTGGTTGCGCTTCTGCCACAACGACTTGTTCTGCGTCAACGTCATCGACGATGGGCAGGTGCGTTTCCTGGATTGGGAATTCGCCGGCATGGGCGATTGCTATTTCGACCTGGCGACCCTGGCGTATGCGTTCGACTCGCCGGACACCTTGTCGCCCGAATTGCAGGAGTATGTCCTGGCGTGCTATTTCGGAGACGTGATGCCGCATCACTGGCGGCGTTTCCGGGGAATGCTCTTCATGCTGATGTTTTTCAGTGCGATGTGGGGATTGGTGCAGGACGGAATGCTGCGCGCGGGCGCGATCCAGGCCGTGGACGGATTCAATTTCATAGAGTATGCTGACACAACTTTTTCGGCAATGCGCGAGGCTCTGTCAGTGGATAATTGGATCGTATGAAATATTCTATGTCTTTGTCTGGAGATTTTCTTGCCTCCCCCATCATCCCGGTGGGGGAGGTGTGTTATCGGAGAATTCACTCATGCACTCACCACTTTTGGGGATGACAACTCACCCACAAAGTGGGTATACTTAAGGCAGTATCAAGACAGGAGGTGTGCAATGAACCTGTACGTATTACCCTTGAACGCTTCACAAGCGACTTTGGACCTGGTCGGCGGCAAGGGCGCGTCGCTGGCGAGGCTGGCGAACGCTGGGCTGCCTGTTCCCGGCGGCTTCCACGTCACGACGACTGCCTACAAGCAGTTCGTGGCGGAAAATGACCTACAATCACGAATCATGGCGGCACTCGAACCCGTTGACGTGGCGCGCCCCACGACGCTGGAAACGGCATCTGAAGCCATCAGCGTGGCATTCCGCGCGGGGCAGGTGCCACCGGAGATTGCCGGCGCGATTGCGCAAGCCTACGCTGAGCTGTCAGGGACGACGCCTTTTGTTGCTGTACGCTCCTCGGCAACAGCCGAAGACCTGCCCGATCTCTCCTTCGCCGGACAACAGGAGACCTTCCTTAACATTCAGGGTATTGGAGCGGTGCTGGATGCTGTCAAATGGTGTTGGGCCAGCCTGTGGACGGCGCGCGCCATTGGCTACCGGGTGCAGCACGCCATCGACCAGGATGTCGTCAGCCTGGCGGTGGTGGTGCAGGCGCTCGTCCCGGCGGAGATGGCGGGCATTATGTTCACGGCTAACCCGCTCAACGGGCGGCGCGATCAGGCCGTCATCAACGCGGCGTGGGGCCTGGGTGAGGCCATCGTCGGGGGCCTGGTGACGCCGGATACTTTTACGGTGCAGAAGACAGATTATGCGGTGGTCTCGCGCGAGATCGCCGATAAGGGGACGATGACGGTACGCGTCAACGGTGGCACGCACGAACAACCGGTCCCTGATGCGTTGCGCCGCGCGCCTTCGTTGGGGGATGCACAGGTTGTCGAGCTGGCGCGCCTGGGTACGGACATCGAAACGTTGTACGGGATGCCGATGGACATCGAGTGGTGTCTGGCAGACGGAGAATTCTTCATCGTGCAGGCACGACCGATCACGGCGCTTCCGCCGGAAGCGTCTGTATCCGAGCCGGAGATTGAGCCACCAGCCGAGTGGCCCATGCCCAAGCCAAAAGGACAGTACGTGCGCGCCAGCATCGCCGAACTGATGCCCGAACCACTTACCCCTTTGTTCGGCACGTTGGGGCGCGCAGCCATCAATGCCGGCACCCAGAAGCTGATGGCCAAAATCGGCAACATGAAGGCGGTGGGAATGGAAGAGATGGTCGTCACCATCAACGACTATGCCTACTACACCACAGCCTTTACGCCAAGACAACTGTTGATGATGTTGATCCATGCCCCTTTTACTATGCCGCGGATGATCCGGAACGCAGAGACGTACTGGCGTGAAGAGGTTCATGTCCGTTACGTCGAAACCATCGACCGCTGGCAAACCCGACCGCTGGAAGAGCTATCCGCAACGGATATCCTGATGGGGGTGCGCCAGCTTGCCGCAGCGTCGTTCGACGTGTACGCTGCATACCAATCCGCGCTTTTCGCTAGGGCCAACCTGAGCGAGATGTTGTTTACCCGTGTATATGACAAACTGATCAAGCGCGGGGATGACCCTGAGGCCCTGATCTATCTGTTGGGCTTTGAGAGCACCCCTATCCTGGCCGAAGAATCGATCTACGACATTGCCGAATGGTGTTGCGCGCGCCCGGCGTTGGCTGCCTACGTCACGGAGACGCCGGCACCACAGCTTGCGGCGCACCTGGAAGATCCGGCTCCGTCCAGCATAGAAGCTGAGGACTGGCTTGAATGGCAGAATCGCTGGGACGCGCACCTGCAGCAGTTCGGCCACATCATCTACGATCTTGATTTTGCCAAGCCGTTGCCGGTTGACGATCCCGCGCCGCTGTTGGATACGTGCAAAATGTTCCTCGGTGACCAGCTACCCAATCCCTATGAGCGCCAACGGGCTGCCGCCGAGCGGCGCGAGCAGGCGACCCAGGCCATGCTCGAACGTTTGAAGGGCGTGCGCCGGTGGCTCTTCGACAAGCTCGTCCACTGGGCGCAGGACAGCGTTCCGCTGCGCGAGGAAGGTCTGGCTGATCTTGGTTTGGGGTATCCGCAACTGCGTCGTATGCTGCGGGAACTGGGACGCCGGTTGTCCGAATCTGGCGTGCTCTCCCAGGCGGATGATGTCTTCTGGCTACTTGAGATTGAGGCCGATCAAGCTGCTGAAGCGCTCGATAGGGACGCGGCGCTCCCGTCCTTTGTGGCACCGGTCGAGCAGCGCAAAGAAGTCTGGCGCGCTGAAAAACGCGCCACGCCGCCGCCGGTGCTCCCGCCAAAGTCAAAGTGGATGGGATTGGACTTGGGCACGTTTGTGGCCGCCGAAGATGCCGAGCAGACCGGTGACATCATCAAAGGCGCTGGCACGAGTCCCGGTCGTGTTACCGGAACAGCGCGCGTGCTGCGCGGCCCGGAAGACTTTGATCAGATGCAGCCGGGCGATATCCTGGTCGCCAAGTTCACCACACCGGCATGGACGCCGCTGTTCGCCCGCGCCGCCGCCGTCGTTACCGACATCGGCGGGCAGTTGAGCCACGGTAGCATCGTCGCCCGCGAGTACGGCATCCCGGCAGTGATGGGAACCGGTGTGGCAACACGCCGCATTCAAAGCGGGCAGACAATTGCCGTCGACGGCAGCATAGGTGAGGTCATGTTGCACAAATCAGAGGCTCCGCAGGGGCCGCCCGCCATCGAGTGGGACCTGCCCAATCCCAAAGGCCAGTATATGCACGCCAGCATCGCCGACTTGATGCCGAATCCGGTCAGCCCGCTGTTTGAGACGCTGGCCATTCCGGCAATTGCCCGTGTTGGCGTCAAAGAAGTGCTGCGGCCGTTGACCCGCTCCGAGCCGATACTGCCGGACTATATCGTGACTCTCAACAGTTACGTGTATATCAATGCCAGCTACACGCTGCGGGAGTGGTGGTGGATTCTCACCCGGATGATGCTGTCCATGCCGCGTATGCTCCGTGAAGCCATCCCCCTCTGGCGTGACCAGATTCGCCCACGCTACGTGGCGACGGTCGCCCGCTGGCAAGATCGAGTAGCGGAAGCATTGCCCCTCGACGAACTGTGGGCCGGCATCCATGAACTCAACGACACGGCGATGTTGCACTTCTCGTCGCTGCTGGTGGCGACGACGGGCGCGTCGGCGGGCGCAGAAATGCTGTTCACCCGCGTCTACAACAAGCTGATCCGCCGCGATGGCGACCCGGAAGCAACCGTGTTCCTGATGGGCTACGACAGCACCCCTATCCAGGCCGAGAAATCGCTCTACGACCTGGCCGAGTGGACGCGTGATCACCCCGACCTGGCCGAACACATCCTCACCATCCCCACCGCCGACCTCGTCGCCCAGTTTTCTGATTCCCCTCGCCTTTTGGGAGAGGGGGCCAACCGCAGACGGTTGGTTGGGGTGAGGGAGTGGCCAGCCTTCTGCGAACGCTTGCAAATTCACCTCGACACCTACGGCCACATCATCTACGATCTGGACTTTGCCAAGCTGCTGCCGCTGGACGATCCCACACCGATGCTGGAGACGATCAAGATGTACCTGCGCGGTGAGGGGACCAACCCGCACGAACGCCAGCAGGCGGCTGCCGAACGACGCGAACAGGCCGTCGCGTCCACGCGCGCCCGGCTCAAGGGATTGCGTCGCTGGGCCTTCGACAAGACGCTCAAGATGGGGCAGTCGATGGCGCAGGTGCGCGAGAACGCTCTCGCCGACATCGGCCTGGGCTATCCGCTACTGCGCGCCCTGTTGCACGAATTGGGACGTCGCCTCGTGGAAGTCGGAACGATCCAGGAAAGCGCGGATATTTTCTGGCTAAAGGCAGATGAGGTACAAAATGTGGTCGCTGCGTTGGAGCGCAGCGAGCCATTCGCACACTTGATGGAAAGCGTCGCCCAGCGCAAGGCTTGGCACGCGGCGCTCAAGCAAGTCACCCCGCCGCCGATGTTGCCGCCCCGCAAAAAGTACATGGGCATTGACATGGAATCCTTTACGCCGGCCGCGGAGGGGAGCCAGGGTGATGGCGCGCTCAAGGGGATCGGCGCGAGCGCGGGCCAGGTCACTGCGCCCGCCTGCGTGCTTCATGGCCCGGAAGATTTCGACCGGATGCAGCCGGGCTGTGTCCTGGTCGCCGGAACCACCACGCCGGCGTGGACGCCGCTCTTCGCGATGGCCTCCGCCGTCGTCACCGATGTCGGCGGACCGCTCAGCCACGGTAGCATCGTCGCCCGCGAGTACGGCATCCCGGCGGTGATGGGGACGGGTGTCGCCACCCGGCGCATTCAAAACGGGCAGACGATCACGGTGGATGGCGGGTCAGGCATTGTAACTTTATACGCAGGCTGAGAGGAGGATAGTCATGACAGAGCAGAACGCTACCTTCACGGGAGATTACCTGTGGACGAACATGAACGTCGGTGAGGTGTTTCCCACCACGGCGACACCGAGCGCCTGGTCGGTGTGGCAAGAGCTACTGAGCAACATGGCCTTTGGAGATATTCCCGCCTATGGGAACATTGCCGGCCATCTGTACCTTAACTACAGTTTGACATACTCGTTCTTGCTCAAGACCACGCGGAAACACGCGCGCGCGATGGCCGTGATCGGGGATGCTATCGGCACTCCGCCGGCCGGTGTGGATGTTCCTTCGTTCCCCGTTTCGTGGGGCACGATCCTGTTCAAGCTTGTACCCCGTGAGTTTGGCAACGAAGTGAAGAAAAACAAGCTGCGGAAATCCGCGCCCGAATTCCTGGCGGCGGTACGGGAGCGGTGCCCAGGATTGAAGCGGCGGATAGAAGAGGCGCAGGGGGGAGCGTTGATTTCCCTATGGACGGATGACATCAGGCCCATGTGGAAAGAGGTTTATCTTCTCCAAGACAAGATGAACGAGGAACTTGCGGCGTTGACGCGTAAGCTCAAGGCTATGGTGACGAAACTTCTCGGAGAGAAGGACGCTAACGCGCTGCTGGCCACAATCAGCAACGCCGGGGAGTTGGACAGCCTGGGGCCACTGGTGGGTCTCTCCCAGGTGAGGAGTGGGGAGTTGAGCCGCGTAAAGTACATGCAACGTTTTGGTCACCGGGGAACCTATGAGAACGAGCTATCCGAACCGCGCCCGTATGAAGACCCGGCCTGGCTCGACTGGCAGTTGGCGGAATTCGAAAAAGCGCCGTTCGACGTGAACATGATGCTAAGAAAACGAGATGCCGAGTTCGACGCAGTGCGACAGGAGATCGCGCACCAGTTGCCGCCACATAAGGTCCGGACCCTAGAGCGTAAAATCGGTGAGGTGGTCACAACGAATACGCTGCGTGAAGCTACACGTGCCGAACTTACGCGGATCGTAGACGTCATCCGTAGGTTTTTCCTGCGTGCCGGTGAGCTTTCCGGTCTCGGCGATGGTGTGTTCTTCCTGACGGTTGACGAGGTCGTCGCCGTTCTCTCCGGCGACTTGTCACCAGAAGGTGACGCGTCGTCAGTGGGTCAGATTCCCGTCCGGCGAGCACTGCACGAAAAGTACAAGGCTCTGCCGCCCTTGCCACGGTGGATTCGGGGGCGTTTTGATCCTCTACAATGGGCCGCTGACCCCAACCATCGGCTGGACGTCTATGATCCACACGCGCCTATATCTCCCGTCGCGCCGGATACCGGCAATGTCATCAAGGGACACCCTGGCTCCGCCGGGCGCGTGGAGGGGGTGGTGCGACGCATCGACAGCCCTGAAGAGGGAGACCAACTCCAATCTGGCGAGATTCTGGTCACCGGCTCGACGAATGTGGGCTGGACGCCGCTGTTCCCGCGCCTCGCGGCAGTGGTGACAGATATCGGCGGCTCATTGTCCCACGCGGCTATCGTCGCCCGCGAGCTGGGCATCCCCGCCGTGGTCGGCTGCGGCGACGCTACCCTGCGCCTGAAGACCGGCGACCGGGTCAGCGTGGATGGTGGAGCGGGTGCGGTGAAACTTGGAGGATGAGGCAAGAAGCAAGAGACAAGAGGCAAGAAGCAAGAGGCAAGAGGCAAGAAGCAAGAGGCAAGAGGCAAGGAGCAAGAGACAAGGAGCAAGTGGTAACATCCTGTATCCTGCATCCTGCATCCTGCATCCTGTATCTTGCATCTTGCATCCTGCATCCTGCGCGGAGGGAATTATGAACACCAGCAATCGCAAAAATATCGCTATCTTGGCCTTCACCTTGATCGTGGTGATGTTGGGGTACGGTCTGGTCATCCCGCTATTTCCGTTCTACATCGATAAGTTGGGAGCCAGCGGCAGTGAGTTGGGCCTGCTGGTCTCGACTGCGGCGCTGCTGGAACTGCTGTTTGGCCCGGTATGGGGCGGCATCTCCGACCGTGTGGGACGTAAACCGATCCTGTTGCTGGGTGTTTTCGGTTACGCGCTCTCGTCACTGCTGTTCGGTCTCTCCACCGAGGTGTGGATGCTGTTCGCGTCGCGCGCGCTGTCGGGCGTGCTCTCGTCGGCGGTAGCGGCGACCGCGCTGGCCTACATCAGCGATAACACGACCGCTGAGGAGCGAGGGTGGGGGATGGGGATGTTGGGCGCGGCGATGGGCCTGGGCGTCATTCTCGGGCCGGCGGCTGGCGGCTGGCTGGGCGCGAATTCGCTTTCCTTGCCATTTTTCGTCTCGGCGGGGATGTCGATGGTGGCGTTGGTGCTCGGCGCGTTGCTACTGCCGGAGTCTTTACCGGTCGAAGCCAGGCAGCGCGAGGGCAAAGTCAAGACGGTGCAATTCGGGTTGTTGTGGCATTCCCTGTTCGGGCCGGTCGGACTGCTGCTATTCATGCTGTTCCTGGTCAGTTTTGGGTTGACCAACTTCGAGTCCGTCTTTGGTCTGTATGCGGCGCAGGAGTTGGCTTACGGACCGGAGCAGGTGGGGACAATCCTGGCAGTCGTCGGCCTGACCTCGACGCTTGGAAAGGCCATCCTCATCGGCCCGCTGACCCGACGTTGGGGCGAGGCGCCGATCATCAAAGTGTCGCTGGCGGCCAGTGCGGCGGCCTTCCTCGTGCTGTTGTTGGCGAAGACGTACCCCGGTGTGCTGGCGGCGACCGGTGTGTTTATCCTCTCCAAGACGCTGCTGCGCACGGTGATTATGTCCCTCGCCTCCAAGCGCACCACGCTCGGTCAGGGGACGGCGATGGGGTTGTGCAACTCTTTCATGAATCTGGGGCGCGTCGTTGGGCCGATCTGGGCGGGGTTTATTTTTGATGTGAACGTCACCTATCCCTACCTCAGCGGCGCGGTGATTATGGCCATCGGCTTTGTCATCAGCTTGATCTGGATTTCGCAACCGCAGAGGGAGCCGCCGCAGGTGGCAGGGGACGTAATCCGGATTATTTCTTGATCTTCATCAGTGCATAGACAGAGCGGCGTGTCCTAGCTGGACGCGCCGCTCTCTTGTGGGTATATTTATCTGTTCACCTTACACCGTCGAAAGATCCCACTCCTCGTAAATCTTCGGAACATCGTTGATCAGACGTTTGGTGTAGGCTTGTTTGGGACGCAGAATGACCTGATCGGCAGAGCCGCTTTCGACAAATTTCCCATGCTCCATGATGTAGACGCTGTCAGAAACATAATACGCCAGGCCGAGATCGTGCGTGATGAAAATAATCGTCATGCCGATTTCGTCACGCAGGCCCATCAGCATATCTAGAATGGTCGCGCGGGAACAGGCGTCGATCATCGAGGTTGGCTCGTCGGCCAGCAGGATTTTGGGCATCAGCAGGAAGATGCGGGCGATCATCAACCGTTGCATCTGGCCGCCGGAAAGCTCGAAGGGATACTTGTTGGTCAATTCTTCGAATTTCAGGTTGACGAAGCTGCACGCCTCGGTCATCATCTCGACCTTTTTGGTGCGCGGGTATCCGCGACCGCCGCGCATGTTGATGCAGTCCAACAGCACGGCATCGATCTTGTTGAAGATATTGTAGGAAGAGAACGGGTCTTGGAAGATGGCCTGGATGTTGCGCCAATAGTCCAACCTTTTCCGCTGCGAGCTGATATCGCGCTTCTCCCCCTGGAAGTAAATGTCCCCTTCCGTCGGGTTGATCAGGCCCAGAAGCATCTTCGCTAACGTGGTCTTGCCGCTGCCCGATTCGCCTACGATCGAGATGACTTCACCCTCGTAGAAGTTGAAATCCACTTGGTCAACGGCTACTGTTCTGGTACGGCCAAACCCAAACACTTTGGTGAGGCCCTTTCCGCTTAAGCATACTTTCTTTTCAGCCATTTTTATAAGCCTCCCGCAGTTCTGCTTCTGAGAAGATACAACGGTAAGCGCGGCCACCCCCAATATTACGAAGCCCCACAGGATTCACGATACATTCTGGCACAACGTATTTGCACCGTTCGGCAAACCGGCAGCCATGCGGCGGGGCTTTCAGGTTTGGCGGCACCCCTGGAATGGCCGTCAGTTTGACGTCCCGTAGACCTTCTTCGGGCACGATGATCGACCCCATCAGGCCCTTGGAATAGGGATGCAGGGGATCGAACACTGCTTCATGGGCGTTAGCTTTCTCCGCGATTTGCCCCGCGTACATGACCATAATGTCATCGGTGACGTTGTAAAGCAACGGCAGTTCATGTGTGATGAAGATCAGCGAGCCGACCATACCATCGTGCAGCAACTGCTTGATCATCTTGATGACCATTTTCTGCGAAGTGACATCCAGCGCGGAGGAAGGCTCGTCCGCAATCAGCACTTTGGGAGAGAGCAACACGGCGATTGCAATCACCGTGCGCTGTTTCATCCCGCCGGAAAGCTCCACAGCGTATTTTTCCAGAACTTGCGGTGGCAGGCCCACGGTCTCGAACAAGTTGCAGGCCCGCTCGTAGATGGCTTTCTTGTCGGCGGAAGGATCATGGGCGCGAATTACATCTTCGACGAAGTGGATAATCTTCTGGGTGGGGTTGAGCGCGTTCATCGCCGCCTGGGGAATATAGGCAACCTCGCTACCCAAAATCGATTTGCGGACGTCATCGGGTTCCATGCCAGATATATTACGACCATCGATGATGATTTGCCCGCTCATATAGTGCAGCGGGGCGAAGTAATAGCCCATCAGGCTGAGCGCGAGCGTCGATTTGCCGCAGCCGGATTCGCCGGCAATGCCGAGCGATTTGCCTTCTTCGATCTTCAGTGAAACGTGATCGACGGCGTAAACGCTCTCGCCAAAGCGGGTGATATATCGGGTGGTTAGTTCATTGACTTCTAGGATTGTTTTGCCCATCGTTATCACTCCCTCAATGCTGGATTGAAGATCTGGTCGAGACCTGTATTCATCAAATTCATCGAGAAGGTAATCAGCGCGATGGTGACGAGCACAGGTAAATAAGCCCACCATTTGCCCAAGACGTACGCCTGGTAGATCATCGCCCAGTTCATCATTAGACCCAGTGTCGGCGTTTCTGTCGTTCTAGGTCCCAATCCCAGGATAGATAACCCCGCCTCCGCCAGGATGCCGGACGAAATCTGTAGAATCAGCGCCATGACGACGTAAGAGGCGATGTACGGCAGAATATCGTTGAGGATGATATGCACGATGGAGTGTCCGGACAGTTTCGACAGGTTGACGTGGTCGCGATTCCGCAGCGAGACCACTTGCGCCCGCACGGCGCGCGTCGTCCATACCCAAGAGGTAAACCCGATGACCACCGCGACGGTGGTCGCGCCGCGTCGTTCCTGCCCGATGCTGAAGGAAATCAGAATCAACAACACGAATCCGGGGATCACGGTAAAGAGGTTGGTGAAGAACATAATAATGTCGTCTACCATCCCACCAATGTACCCCGACAGCAATCCGAGTGTTAGGCCGATCAAGGTGGCAATGATGCCGGCGACGAAACCGATTTGGAGCGATACTCGGGTCGCTGACACCAGCTCTGTCAATACGTCTCTCCCAAAACTGTTGGTGCCGAGTGGCAAAAACCGCACATTTGCCACCTGGGAGACATTTACGTAGTCCGACGGCGCGACAACCCTTCTCTCTTCCAACTCACCCGTTTCCGGGTTTTTGACGGCAATGATCGCGTCCTCGGTGGAGAGTAGGCCCTGGAGCGAGGTGTTGAGCCGGACATAGTAATTGCGCTGCGCGTTGGTCAGGCCGGAAACCCTGACGGTGGGGTTATAGTTGTTCATCCATAGGTCCAGCAGCAGCACAGTATCCTCGATGTCGATATCCTCTTCAGGGATGTCATTCATCATCAGCCAGTCTCGCATGGCGAGACGATCGCTGTTACTGAGCCGGCTGGCAATGCGGGCAGCCGCCGCGTTCGGGAGCCGGAGTGTATATTTAGAGGCGTCAATGGTATCATAAGCATTCACATAGATTCCCGGTGGGAAGAACGTGCCCTGACCGATGATCGCTAAGGGCGGGTCTGTAATGATCAGGGGATAGATGAAGACGATCAACAGAATGGCTACGAAGATGGCAAACCCGAACACAAATTTACCGGAGCGAAAAACCTGCTGAAGTGTATGTTTCATGGCAACATCCTCCCCTAATCCGCCTGCGCCGCTTTGATGCGCGGGTCGATGACGCCGTAGAGGATCTCGATGATGAGGGTGGCGCTCAAGACCATGATCGTGATGATCAGGGTGGAAGCTGAGATCAACGGATAATCTTGTCCCATCACACCGGTAAGGAGTGTGTAGCCAAGTCCTGGGTAACTGAAAATGATCTCGGCTACCAGTGCACCGCCGATCATTGTCCCGACGGATAATGCCAGACCGGTGATCTGCGGCAACATTGCATTTCTGAAGACGTAGCCGATGATCTTGCGGTCTTTGATCCCCATAAACCGTGCAAACTTGACGTAATCCGCGTTCAGCTCATAGATCGCCATCGAGCGCATCCCAATCGCCTGACCGCCAATGGCGATTACCACGATGGACCAGAAGGGCAGTTGATAATGGATGATCACGGAGCGGAAAAAGCGCCAGCTAAAGGAAGGAATCAGATCGAATCCATAGCCGCCTGAGGTGGGGAACCATTCCAGAGTCACGCCAAAGATGACCAGAAAAATGATGGCCATACCAAAGGCCGGGAAATTGCTCGCAAAGATACTGACGGGCATAAGCAATTTATCGAAGCCCCCCTTGAGATAGGCCGCCAATGCGCCGAGTGTATTCCCAATTAGCCAGCCGACGATGATCGCCGGGAACTGCAAGCCTATCGTCCACAAGATGGAAGAGCGCAGCACGTCGGCCACGGTGCGTGGATATTGGCTGAACGAAAAGCCAAAGTCACCCTGCAGCACGTTGCGCACGTAGATGAAGAATTGTTCGGACATAGGTTTGTTGGTGCCAAAGAGTTCTGTGTACTGCTGGTAAATTGCCTGGACCCCTCTGGCATCGCTCATCCCCTGGGCGAGTCTGGCGACAATGGCGGCTACGGGGTCTCCCGGCATCAAACGGGGGAGGATGAAGTTGAGAATGAAGGCGAACACAAACGTGATGAGGAACCAACCGAGCTTATTAAGGAAATACTTCCGGTATCCTTTCAACGCAGCACCTCCTCAGCGAGTTGCAAGTTAAGAGTTGCAAGTTAAGAGTTGCGAGTTAAGAGTTAAGAGTTAAGAGTGTAAATCTTTGTATACAACATCGTTATTCCATAACGCGCCTATTTGGAAACAGCTATGTCCCGGCTTGCGGGACATAGCTGTATTGAGCAAACTACGATTAGGGGTTAACCAACTCCAGATTATAGAGACACGCGATACCCCAACCGTCCGTGCAGTTCATCGGCGGGACGGGCGGATCGCTGCCGTCGTCCTGGTGCGGGAAGCCCGTCCACACCGTCTCGTTCACGGCATGGAATGACTGCGGGCGGTACATCAGCGTGAAGGAGGGGATATCGGTCAAATAGATCTCGACCAATTCCGTGTACATCTCCTTCAGCTTGGCCTGATCGGTCTCACCGGGGATCGCCAGGAGTAGCTCATCCACGCGCGGGTTGACGTACTGACCCCAGTTGCCGCTCCAGTTACTCGGCATCCCCACCCACTCGGAGCCGATCAGGTTGCGGATGCGTCCCCACGGCATGGTGGGTCCAGCGCCGGCGCTCCACATCATGAAGATGTCGTAGCCTTCGGGCAGCGGCGCATCCGACTTGGTGACGACGGTCTGGTAGACGGACCATTCGGGGTAATTGGTGGTGATGTCGATGCCGATTTCTTTCCCGGCAGCGGCGACGATTTCAATCGCGGCCTGCCAGTCCGACCACCCGTTGGGGCAGGTGGCGATGTAGCTGAGCTTCTGGCCGTTGTATTCGCGCCAACCATCGCCGTTGGTATCCACGATACCGGCGTCATCGAGCAGCTTCTTGGCGCCTTCGATGTCGTTGCCGGCCCATTGCAGGTCCTTGACGGCCTCGTGGTCGTACATCGCTTGCTCACCAGGGGTTGGGTTCATCAGCGAGCGTGGCACCTGATCAAAGGTAGCAGACTGGTTGGTCATCGCGTTGGCGATGATGGTGGGGTAATCTACGGCAATGGCGATGGCCCGGCGCACCGCGATCTGATCCAAACCATAGGAATTCAGATTGTAGAAGGCGGTGGGGAGGCTCGCGCCGATGCCGTAAGGTGGTTCGGGCAGGTAGGTGGAAATGGGCAGACCATAGCTCTCCCACAGCAATTGAATGTTGGAGTTGAACTGCTGGCTGACGTCCACTTCACCCTTGGCAAAGGCCACCGAACCGGCGGCGTTGTCCTTGAAGATTGTGTGCGCCAGGTACTTCGGCACAGGCAACTTGCCCCACATGCTGGCATCCTTACCCCAGTAATTGTCGTCGCGGATGAAGATGACCTTCGTATCGTCCGCGAAGAACTTGTGGTAAGGCCCGGAGTATACGACGTCCTCCCCGGTATCCGCCATCAATTGGGTGGCATCGTAGCCGGAGCGCTCTTCCAGTTTCTGCGTCCAGTCTTTCTGGACGACAATATTGCTGCTTACAAAAGCCGCGACGAGCAGCGGATTGATGGTCTTGCCGTTCTCATCTACCTTGGCCTTGATCACCACCGTCTTGTCATCGACAGCGACGATATCTTCAATGTAAGGTGAGTTGCCAGCGCCGACGCCGGTGTTGTACTTGACGTGCGTGGCCCAGGTATACGCATAGTCCTCTGCCGTCACGGGGGTGCCATCGCTCCACTTGGCGGCATCCTTGAACTTGAAGGTGATTTCGGTCATGTCGTCGTTCCATGACCAGGGGCCGTCCGCGAGCAGCGGATACTGCTGACCATCGAGCATGTTGTACAGGTACGGGGTTTCAAACATGGTGGCGCGGTGGCTATCGCCGCCGGTGCCCATCATCGCATTGTTGTTGCCAGTACCATACGGATTCCAGCCCACAACCGATCCCCACTGTTGGCCGTTGAAGTACAAGGTCTCATTGCGGGGCAGCGCCGTGGGGTCTTCCTCAGGGGTCACCTCAACCAAGACTTCCTTAACGGTCTCGACAGTCTTGACGACCTCAACTTCTTTGACGGTCTCGACCTCGACGGTCTCTTTGACCACGACGGTCTCGACGATCCTTTCGGGGGTCGGGGTTGCGCAGCCGGCCAGAACCATGCTCAACACAACAATCACCCCAAGCATTGCCATCAACTTGTTGCGTAACATCTCTTTCCTCCTTCTAAGGAATTGATATTTGGGTTTGGATTTTAACCAGTCTCAACAAAACAAGGTGTTGTTCGTTTTGCTTATGCGGTACCTCCTTTGCTTAGTAGACAGGAAAACTATCGTTATATTCCAGCAAGTTGTATTAAGCGGTAGCATATCCGGGCATTCTATGCTCGTAGCGCCAGATTGGAAGCGCTTCCAACGCCATACTTATACTATACAGCCATAATAGAGTTTGTCAAGAAGCTTATACTGGGATCGCGCGCACAGAATCCCTTTCTAGAAGCCGGGGCGGCATCACCGCCCGTATCAACCCCGAGTCCGGGTATTGAAGCCGATTGATCAGCAACTGCACCGCCATACGCCCCATCCCGGCTTTGTCTACCTGCATCGTCGTCAAGTGAGGCGAAATCCGGCTTGCCAAATCGATGTCATCATACCCCACCACAGAGATGTCGTCGGGGATTTGGCGTCCCAACGTATGCAATGCATCCATCACTGTGACCGCCGTCTCATCATTTGCGGCGAAGATAGCTGTGACTTGAGGGTTATCGTGGATCAAGGTTGTCGTAGCCTCGATGATTTCATCGGTGTCAATCACATGGCAATCTGCGCAATACGACTCGATAATATGGGCATCGGCCAAAGCTTTTTTGTACCCAACTTGCCGTTCCTGAATGCTGGGGTAGCAGGATCCCGAATGACTGCCGACAAAGGCGATATGCCGGTGCCCTTGCTCGATCAAATGCGCGACGATCTGGCAGGCTCCTCCTAAATTATCCGATACCACGGCGTCGTACATATCGGTGGCAGCATAAGCGTCCACCAGGACCAGCGGGACCGAGTGGCGGGCTAATACCTGCTGCAGAGACTCGCTCAGAAAAGCGCCCAAGAGCAAGAGGCCCTCTGTGGTATTCTCTTCTAGCAGAATCCGAGGCAGTTCCAGAGGATAATTGTTAGCATCCACAGTCATCGTCGCATAGAACAGATTGATGTGCTGGCGCCGGCAGGCTACCTCAATCCCTGCGATCACATGGGAATAGAAACGATTCGCCTGGGGAATCAGGTGAGGTTCTTCTTTCAAGATTAACCCCACATTGGTTATGGGTGCGGCAGGAGGCCCATTGATATTTTTGGGTAAGTAACCGAGATCTTTGGCTACCTGCATCACCCGCTCGCGCGTTTCTGCGCCGACGCCTGCCTTTTCACGGAGGACCAACGAGACCGTAGCGAGTGACACGCCACTCTTTGCTGCTATCTCAGTCATCGTGACTTTGTTGGGTGGCGCCATGCCCCTCTTATCCCCACTCGAGGTCTTAACTAGAACTTTTACTAAAAATACCACGGTTTTCGCGGTTTGTCAAGAAAAGTGTAGTGCAGTTGCGCCTCGTACAGAATCACATCGGAGCGCTGGTGGCTAACGCGCCGCCGTCATACTGCACTCAAGATACTACCCCGCTAACGGCTAAACAGGTAGTATTAAACGGAAACATTGCGTCACCGATCCTCGACACCCGTTGTACGGATAGCAATTCCCTCTCGTCGATCTCGGCGCAGAGAAGCGTGGCGACGATGACTGTGTCATTGAACTCCGCCCTGGTCTGCACTGCCGCGTGCCACTGGCAGCTACAGATCGCGCTCCCGACATTCCACCCCAGGCCACCCAGCCGCTGTGTGGAGAATCTGTGCGACACTGGTTGGCAACCTACACAATCATTGTGCGTCAGCAAGTGGAGGGCAAGGAAGATGATGGAACACACGGTAAAACCGGAGGAGATCAGGGCATTCAAGGGGCAGTCAACCACACCACCGGTCATTGCGGCCTACGAAGTTTGGAACAGGCTGACGACGACACAACAACAAGTTGTGTACCAGGAATTAGTGAGGATGTGCCAGCAAGTCCTGGCTCGGGAGATACACGATGAACGACCGGAGTGATCTATCCACCTACGCGGGCGTCGGGGCTGTCAAAGTCACCGCAACGCATCTGCAACGCGCCGCCTATGTGTATATCCGCCAATCCACCCTCAAGCAAGTGACCGAGAACCAGGAAAGCCAACACAATCAGCGGCAGATGGTCGAGCGTGCCCGGAGCTTGGGTTGACCGCTGGCACGGATTCACGTCATCGATGAAGATCAGGGGCTTTCTGGCAGCGGGAGTGCCTACCACAGCGGTTTCCAACGCTTGGTAGCCGAGGTCTCGCTCGGGCAGATAGGGATCATCATCGGCTACGAAGTCTCGCGACTTGCGCGAAACAACGGAGATTGGTATCATTTGCTTGACTTGACGGCTGTATTTGGCGCATGGATTGCCGGCAACGACAGGGTCTATGATCCGCGGCAGTTCAATGAACGACTCTTGTTGGGCTTGAAAGGCCAATGTGGGAACAATATCAAGCCAATCAGGCGCATCTACACGCGAACGCCGTAAAGTATTATCACGCAGCGGATTCCTCTCCTGGAGCGGCACGCGAAGGCACGGCCTTGTTGCAAGGGATCGCCGTGTGCGGGCAATGTGGCCATCGCTGTCAGGTCGACTACAAGCACGCGCGCCAGTACACTTACCAGCTCCACGCATTGGAGCAGGAAATCGCCGGTTATCGCGTCCGGGTCACGCCGCCCGCCGCCATCACTCCCGAACTGTGAGTTCAGTTTGCCCACATTTCAACGCGGCTGCCTGAACTGTGGCCGCAACTCGCGCCCGCCCAGCAGAAAACACTGTTGCGTAGCCTGATCGGGAGCGTGATCCTGACCCGCGCAGCCCCGGACCTGGTCGCCGTACGGATCGTGTAGGTTTCAGGCCACTGCAGCACGTATGAGGCTACCGTCCCTACTGCGCGGAGCACGGATGTCCGTGACTACGCCGTCATGATCGAACGCATCGGTGCCCTCTTCCAGCAGGGGCTGGATGATGCCCAAATCGCAGCGCAACTGGAGGCTGAAGGATTCCCCGCCGCGCACCGGCAGGGGGTAGCCGTGAGAACGGTGCGGAGTTGCGGCAGAACCAGGGCTGGCATCACAGCAGCGGGATCGATCCCCAAAATGTGCCAGTTTTGCACAAATTCTCGCCAAATCGAGCAATCCGTGAGACTTTTGTAGTCTGGTCCCGGCTTGAAATTCTGATCTGATGATTCTGTACATTGGCAGGTCGCTCTTTATCTGGGTGGCGGAGGGACCAAATCTCGCGCCACCAGTGGCATAAAGATCCGATAACGATATTCTTCAACCTCGACCGTAAACGGACCAACGGTGGTCACATTTCCTGCGAGATCGCGGGCCTGAATCCACAAGGTGTAGGTCCCGGCATACCAGGGCGGCAGATCGAACCACCATGTATCGCCGTCACGAGCAGCGCCGGCCTTCTCGAACGAGCCATCCGGCATCTGGATAAGCAAAGAGACCTCCATCGCAGGTCCGCCATCGGTGACCAACCCGCGCAGCACTGTTGTGATCCCATCGCTCACGAAGAACTCGGTCAGCGCCTCGGTGACGGTGAGGATCGGGGCCACGTTATCCACCCACACGAGCAAGCTCAACGGATCGGCGTCGCGGTTGCCCACTACATCCTGACCGGCGATCGTAATGGTCCGGGAGACGTAGTCCAGCGCGCCAGCCGGGGGTGTCTGGTAAGACCACTGCGCTGATTTGATCGCCGTATCACGCGGCGCCAGCATCAAACGGCTGCGGATATAATTGCCTACATTGGTTGACAGATCGGTGTCGCAGACGCGTAGTTGCCACACGCCTTGCGCTTGTTCCCCCTGGAAGGCTTGCAGGGGAGCGTAGGGACGCGCCAACCGGTCGTAGAACATACCGGAGGGATCATCATCCCCTTGTGCGTCGGTGAGACTGACGGTCGCGGCATCGTCCAGCAACACGTCATAATGACGGAACGCGCTGCCGGAAATGCCGTCATCGGCGAGCACCTGTACGTGTGTACCGGCAGGCGAGATCAACTCGACGTCCAGATCGTCGCGGTGGGGATGTTCGGCGACAAAGCCCAGCGCTACCTGCGCGACGGCGAACGCTTCCGTCACGGTGAACAGGCGAGTCTCACACGCCACACCGATGGCAACCGGCTGATCGGGTACATCCTCGTACCTGACCGGCGTCGCCCCCGCGCTCAATTGCATGTTGGCTGCGCCGCAGTTGTCTTCCAGGCAGACCGAAACCTGCGCCACACCGCTGCCGTCATCCTCGGCGACGCCTGAAAGCATCAAAGCTGTGTCGCGAAGCAGGCTGCCCGACACCACCTGCGTCGCCGTCAAACTGAGGGTGACAGTCGGCGGGCGCGCGTCCACCAGGAAGGGGAACGGTGGACTCCAGGCGTCCTGTCCCGCCCCGTCGACGGCGCGCAGCCGCACGCTCAACAGGTCGCCGTCGACGGCGTTGCCTGTATCCCACTCACACAACCAGTGTCCGTCTCCAGGCGTGGCGTCGGGGCAGACAAACGACGGACTGCCCTGCACCTCCACTGTGATTTCCAGCACGCCGGAATCGTCATAGGCGTAACCGCTCATCGCGACCGTCCCGGGTCCGACCACGTAGCCGGGGTGCCGGAAGCCGAAGAACTCCGGAGCGCGGTTATCGACGGGGTGGTGCGCCCACAGCCATTCCAACGGCTGCGCGGAAGACGGGTGCGCGTCGTCGGTGATGGCGACGGTCATAGCGGCCCACGGTTCGGGACTGAGTCCGGTATCGACCACGCCGCTGAAGGTGACCGCACCTTCCTCGCCCGGCCCGATGTCGCCCAGCAGCACCGTCTCATCGCCCGGTGTCAGCGCCAGGGCATAGGCCGCAGAGATCTCCGCGGTCACTTGAGTGGCCGTGTACGTGCCCTGATTACGGTAGTGCAAGGCATAGGTCACCGTCTGACCATCGCCCAGCGGCGAGACGGCCGTATCCAGCCCATTCAGGTACGATGTCACGTCGGCGGGTGGACTGCCCAGGAGCAAGTCTTGCAGCCAGAACAGGTTATCACCCAGCAGGCTGTAGACCGTGCCCGGCGGATCGGCGGTGAGACTCACCTTTACGTCACTGTCGAGGTAAGGTGTGCCCGCGCCGCCCGTGCTGCCGTTCGGACAGATGCCCGTGCCCAGACTATCCCAGTGATAGTTGTGCGTCAAGGCGAACGCATGAGCGCCTTCGGCAGCAGGGGCAGCCTCAACACCATTGAGGAGGTTGCCGTTGGGCATCGTCGCCCACAGATCGAGCGAATCCGGTGCCGCAGCCAGGGCCACCAGGCTCAACGCGTTTTGCGGATCCAGGCCAAGCAGGTCAAAGGGCACGTAGAGGTCGGTCTGCCCGCCGTTCAGGGCGGCGTCAAACTGATGCATCGCGGACGAAAGCAGCGTCGGCGTGATCCACTGGGCGCCATCCCATTGCAGCAAGAGCGCCGTTGCAGCATCGCGCACCCACAAGAGCGTATCGGCGGCCATGCCGGTGGGGAACGAGATCATCGTGGTGGCGGTGAGGGTGCGATACGGGTCAAAAGCGGTTGCGGCTCCGCCCGGCTGCGTATCCAGGTAGATGAACAGATCGCCGTCGATGTTCCAGTTTGCACCCGTCCAGGCCAGGCGCAGCGCGTCCATGCCCCATGTGACGTAGAACCGTTGCTCGCCCAGCCGCGCCGAATACTGCGCGGCGCGCCGATCCGTCCCCACCCAGGTGCAGCCATTCGTCATCCATTCCAGGTAAGGCGTGCCGCTCTCGCCCATCCAGACGTAGTCCGGCGTCAACGGGCTATCCACGTAGATAGGGCCTATCCCTTGCCAGGATTGCTGCCCGTAGACATCTTCCCCGGCGACGTAGGCCGAGACCTGCTGCCCATCACCCGCCGCATACGCAGAGAGCTGTGTCGTTTGGAAGGATTCGCTGATCTGGGCCGTGCCGGTGACCTGGGTCAGCCAGCGTACTCGATAGCCGGCCAGGCCGCTGCCATCGCTGCTGGCGGGCCACGTCAGTTCGAGGGTGGGCGAAAGCGCGCGCACGGTATCGCCGGTTGAGAGCGGTGTCCCGTCGTAGGCCAACGCCGGTGAGACCGGCGCGGGCGGGACAAGGTCGGCCATCACCGTTTGGGTAAGCTGAGTCTTGTGCCCCACGATGTCGGTCGCTTCTGCCGTGATGGTCAACACGTCGCCATCGGGTAGGGGACCGTCGTCCAGAGACCAGGCCGCCTGCCAGGTGTTCCCGGTGATGGTTGCCTCGTAGCGCAAGTCGTCGATGCTCGGCCCCAGCCAGAGATGCGCTACACCGCCAGTATCGGTCAACAGGCCGGTCACGGCAAGCATACGCGGCTCGTAGTAAGAGACAGCGGTATACACAGGCGTGATGCTGAGTTCCGGCGGCTGTGTGTCCACGGTCGTCGTGAGTGTGGCCGTCGCTACGTTGGCGCTCCAGTCGGTGAGGTGCGCCTCGAGCACGCGCTGGCCTTCCGCCGGCGTCCAACCGGCGCTCCACACCGTCTCGGTGAGTGCGCCGCTGGGCCAGGTGGTTATGTAGATGGGGACGCCATCCACCGTAAGGGTGAGCGCGCGCAGCGAAGAGACGAACGCCTCGGCCCGTCCGGTCACGGTGATCGGGTCAACGCTGTCCAAGATGGCAGGCACGTTGAGGATTGCCACGGACAAATCGTCGGCCTGCGCCTGCGCGCTTGCGGACGGCGCGGCGGCCAACGCTTGTGTAGCGAAGTTCTCGGTGGTGCAGTTGCCGGCAGTGTCACACGCCTGGACGCGCGGCGTGAGGCCATCCGGGTTGATGATGCGCAATCCAGAGTTATAGTCGGCCACACCCACCAGATTTTGGACGAGCGCCAGGCCCAGCGCGTAGCCCGGCGTATCGAAGGTGCTGATGATGTGAGGCTGTGCCGGATTGGCTACATCGACTACACGCAGGCCGTTCGGGCCATCCGCCACGTAAGCCAGCGTGCCGGAGATCGTCACGCCGCGCGCGTCATTCATGCCGTACTGCGGCGTCTTCCCCAAAAGGTGCGGGTTGGCGGGATCGGAGACGTCGAGCACGTGGAGGCCGCCATACGCCGCCGCTACGTAGGCCAGCGTGCCGCTCACGACCGTGTCGTAGACCGTCGCGGTTGTGGTGTACACGCCAACCTGAGCCGGATGCGCGGGATCGGCGACGTTCACGATGCGCAGTCTCTTGTAGTGACTGTCGGCCACGTAAGCCAGGTCCCCTGCGAGGGTGACACCGGTGGCAGCGCTATCATACGCACCGAAACTGCCCAGATAATACGGTGCATTCGGCTCAGAGACGTCAACGACGATCAGACCACCGCTGCCCGCAGCGACAAAGGCCAGCGTGCCGGAGACGGCCACGTCGCTGATAGTCCATCCCGGTGCGTACGTACCGATCAGACGCGGCAAAGTCGGATTGGCGACGTCCACCATGCGCAGACCGCCGCCGCCATCCGCCACGTAGGCCAGCTTGACCACCGGGCGGACGGTCACACGGAACGTGCGTGTGACGGTGGCGAAGCCATCGTTCACCGTCACCCGCAGTGTAGCCACACCGTACTGATCCGGGAGTGGAGCGAAACTTAACGTCCCGGTGACATTCGGGCTGGCGTAGGTGACGAGCGGGTTGGGGATGAGCGCCGTGTTCGTCGAAGTCGCCGTCACGGTGAGGACCTGGGCTTCGTTGGCGGCGCCAGAGGTGATACCGCTCAGAGGCACAATCTGCGTTGGTGCATCCTCGTCGATCACCAGATCAGTGAGCGCATCCAGCGTCGGCGGATCGTTGACCGGCGTCACGGTGACCGTCACCCGCGCGGTCGCCGTCAGCCCGCCGGGATCGCCGACGGTGTAGGTGAAGGTGTCGCTGCCGAAGAAGTCGAGGGTGGGGGTGTAGACGAGCGCCTGTGGCGTAACGATAGACGCTACGCCATAGCCGGGCGCGCCCACCGCCAGCAGGCTGACCGCGTCGCCGTCCGCCGGATCGCTGGCGTAGGTCGGGACGATGGTGAGGTTGAGCGACGTATCTTCCGCTATGGTGCGGATCACGTCGCTGGCGACGGGCGGATCGTTGACCGAGGTAACGGTGATGGTGAAAATTTGCGGTGGGCTGGTGTCTTGCCCGCCGTTGGCCGTGCCCCCGCTATCGTGGAGCCTCGCCGTAACCTCTGCCACGCCATAGGCGTCCGGGGCCGGGGTGAAGGTGAGCATCCCCGCCGGGTCTATGGCGGGCAAGGCGGAAAAGAGCGCGTCGTTGTCGGTCGTCAAGGTGAACGTGAGCGTTTGCCCTGTTTCGTCCACCGCGGTGACCGGGCCGGGGCGAATGTTGGTGGCCCAGGCAGAGACGCTGTGCAGACCGGAATCCTCGTCCACCGTCTGATCTGCGCCGCGCGTGAAACTGGGCGGATCGTTGACCGCAGCGATGGTGACGGTGACGGTCGCTGTATCGGTCAACGTGCCGTCGCTGACGACGTAGGTGAAGCTGTCGCTGCCGTTATAATCCGCCGATGGGGTATAGCGCACATCCTCACCGACGAGCGCCGTGCTACCATGCAGCGGCGCGCCCAGCGCCGAGACGAACAGTGTCTGTAGATTGGGATCGGTGTCGTTGCTCACCACATCGATGGTCACCGGCACGTCCTCATTGGTCTCCGCCGTATCATCCACGGCCTCAGGCGGATCGTTGCCGCCGGACACGGTCACGGTCAATGTTGCGGTAGCGGTCAACCCGCCGGGATCACTGACGGTATAGGTGAAGACCACCGCGCCGCTGAAGCCGAGCGCGGGCGTGTAGACCACCATACTGCTCAACGCACTAGCACTGCCGGTGACAGGATCGCCGACGGACAGCACGCTCAAGGTATCCCCGTCGGCGTCGGTATCGTTCGCCAGCACATCGAGATAGTTCGCCGTGCTGTTCTCGGGTACGGTGAAGGTGTCATCGTTGGCGATGGGGGTGTTGGCGTTGTTGATCCAGACCATATCCGCCGCGTCCGGGTCGCCAACCACACCGAGGTAGGCATCCAGGTCGCCATCGCCGTCCAGGTCAGCCAACGCAACGGCGTTGATCGAACCCGATTCAATCTGGACCGGCATACTGCGGCCACTGTCGGTGAACGTACCGGCGCCGTTGTTCAGCCACACGCGGCTGCCTTCGCTCCCATTGCCGGCGAGGACATCCAGATCGCCGTCGCCGTCCAGATCGCCAAGCGCTGCCGTTTCTGTCCCTGCGTTGCCCAGCGTCTGGCCGGTGTCGACCAGGACACCCGTCCCGTCGTTCAGCCAGACTGTGTTCGGTTCATTGTAGTTCCCGACGAAGGCGTCCAGATCGCCGTCGCCGTCCAGGTCGCCCAGGGCCACGGCGCGCGTGTTGGCATACCCAAGTGTCGGCGTCAGCGCGGTGAAGGCGCCGCCGCCGTTGTTCAGCCAGACCTGCGTCTCGCCGCCGCCCCAGTTGCTGGAAGCCCATTGTATGCCCCGGTTGCCGATCAGCGCGTCGAGCAAGCCGTCGCCGTTCAGATCGCCCAACGCCACGGATTGGTTATCCGTACCCAGGCCAAGGAGCTGCCCGCTGGTGGTAAACACGCCCGTACCATCGTTCAGCCACACACGGCTGCCGCCTTCCAGCGGGCAGGGATCGGGCAAGCAGTCGAAGTCATACGTGACGGCGTTACCCGCCATGGCATCGAGGTCCCCATCGCCGTCCAGATCGGCCAGCGCCACCGAGGTCGTCTGGGACATCGCCAATGTCTGGCCGCTGTCGGTGAAGTTGCCCAGGCCGTCGTTCAGCCAGACCTGGTCAGGTTCAGCGCCATAGACATCGCCATTCCCCACCCAGGCGTCGAGGTCGCCATCGCCATCCACATCGCCCAGCGCCAGGGAAGTGGTCTGCGAAATGCCTAACGTTTGCCCGTTGCCGGTGAACTGGCCCAGGCCGTCATTCAGCCAGACCAGGTTAGCTCCGTCGTTGCCGGTGAAGGCATCCACGTCGCCGTCGCCATCCAGGTCGCCGAGCACGGCAGCGCGGGTCAACGCATTGCCCAATCGCTGCGTGCTGTCGGTGAGGACGCCTGTTCCGCCCTGCACTGCGGCGCGGAATTCCCAGGCATAGGGAACCAACACGTCGCCGCCGGTCGCGGCGATGCCATCGCTCAGCGAAGCCACGATCGTCTCTCCCGGTTTGAAGGGCACAGCGGGTGTCAACGTCACCGGGCCGACGAAGGTATAGCTGCCGGTGTACACCGCGGTTTGCAGGCCGCGCACGGCGAAGGTGCGTGAGGTGACCGTCGTGGTGCTGACCGGCTGGCTGAACGTCGCCGAGATCACGCCGTCGCGGGCGACGACCCGCCCATTGCCCGCCGGGCTGGTGGCGGTCACGGTGAAGACTGCTGTTGGCGCGTTGACATTATCGGCCTCGGCGGATGGCTGTGGATTTGCCGCCAACGGTTCGACAGACAGCATGAAACTTGCAGAAGTGCGCGCAACCGATTCGGCGCGCTGCGGGATTCCCACTTCGCTCAGAGCGCTCGACGGTGCTGCCAACACGTGCGGCACGCCCACCCAATCAGGTTCGGCGACGGCAGCCAGCGCCTGCGTGTCTTGCGATCCGGCAAGCGCCACGGCATAGGCGTAGCCAGGGGTGTCGTACGTGCCGAGCAAAACCGGCAGCGCGGGGTTGGAGACGTCGATAACGCGCAGACCGCCGGAGCCATCGGCCAGGTAGGCGATGCTGCCGGAGATCGTGATGCCGGCCGCCATCCCCGCGCCCTCGTACACGCCGACTTCACCCGTCATCGCCCAGAGCGGCAGGTCACACTGCGTGGTCAGTTCGTAGAGCCGCAGCGCGTCGCCGGTGCGGCCTACGTACCACGGGGACTGGTAGTATTCGGGGGCGGCGGTCGCCGCAGTGCCGCACGGCGACTGGAAACCGGCGTCGCTCAGGTTCCAGTCCTGCGCCTGTGCCGCGTAGCGATACGTCGAAGCGTCGAGCAATGTGCGGGTCAGGGCCAAACGCGGCGACAGCGTGTCGATGCTGCCCTGCCACACGTTCTGTCCCGCGTTGCTCACGTGCCCTGCTCTGTCTGGGGCGCGCAGATCGAGCCGGTAATAGCCTTCCAATCCCGTGGGGATCTGGGCATTCCACGGCCACCAGGCGACGCCCGGCGTGCCGGGAGCCGTCCCGGCGTTGCGCCAGAGGCCGTTGTAAAGTTCTTGCAGTTCCAGTGAAGAGAGCGCGCGCGGGTAAACCCGGATATCGTCGAGCGCGCCACGGAAGTAGAGCAATTGGGCCGGATCGGTTGTCACATCCCACGTCACCGTCGCCGATTGTCCCGCCGCCGCAAACGTGCGGCTGTACGAGCCGGGTGTGGCGTCGACTGTCGCCTGTCCCAGCAAGGTGACGGAACCGGCATTGTAGTAGTAGACGCTGATCTCGTCCGTCCCGCAGAAATCATTGGCGCGGTTGATGGCATAGGCCCGGTCGGGGACGGGGTTCCACGGCGCCTGGAACAGGCCGCCACTCCCAAAGACGACGTAAAAGAGCTGTCCCCAGGTGTTGGGGGTGATGGTCTTCCAGGTCACGCGCCCGCAGGTGTGCGTGGCGGCGATGTCCCTGCCCCGGCCCAGGTCGAAGCGCAGCGTGTTACGCGGCGTCTGTCCGGCAAATTCATCGGTGGTGGCACGCGCCACGCCGTTGACGTAGACCGTGGTCGTAGTCCCGTCGAAGGTGACGCCGACGTGGTTCCAGGCGTTCTCCGTCAGGATGCTGCCGGTGGTGAACGTGTTGAGTGTGCTCCCGTTGCCAAAACCGACGGCGAGCTGCGTGCGGTTGACCAGTTGCACGAACGGATACTGGAGCTTGTCCTCGTGGTAGGCGGCGCTGCTCAGGATGGGATAGGAACCATCGTGGAGTGGGGTAGGATAGATCCACGCCGCCAGCGTATAACGTCCACCGTTCAGACTAAGCCCCGCGTCCGACGCGATACCGACGAAATCGTTGACGCCGTCGAAACTCAGAGCATACGAACCCACCGCGCCGGCCGTCGCTTTGTTGGCAGCGTCATTCGCACCGGTGTGCAGCGCAGCGGTGCGCTCCGCGCCCGAAAGATCGGGCAGCGTGCTGCCGTTCCCGGCCCAGGCTTCATCCAGCGGCAGCACCAGCGCAGGCCCGGTTCCCCGGTAGAGCGCCTTGACCTGAGCCGCCGAAAGCGAGCGGTTGAACAGCCGCACGTCGTCGAGCAGCCCCTGGAAGTGAACGCCGTAGGCATCGTACGTCGGCGCGCCGAGCCGCAGAGGAGCCTGCATCAGGTTCATGTCGGTCGTTCTGACGCCCGAACCGCTCGCCGCGCCGTCAATGTAGGTGGTCACGTTTCCGCTGCCATCGCGGGTCACGACGACGTGATGCCACACGCCGGGACTGACGGCGCCGCCCTGGAGTACAACCCAGGCCGGTGAATTATAGTTTGTCATCCGGACACGGAGCTGACCTTCACTCACAATGAGGCTAAAGCCCACATTGGCGTTGCGGTCTTTGCTGAGGATGGTCATGTAGCGATTGTCGGTTCGATCCAATTGGAGCCACAGGCTGACGGCAAACGGGCCTGTGCCAAAGCGGAAATCGGCCGAATCGGGCACGTTGACGCGATCATCCACGCCGTCGAAGTGAACGGCATAGCCGAGACGTCCCGGCTGTCCTTCGTCGGGACACGCCGCGCCGCTGCAAGCGCCGTCGTGCCCACGCCCGGAAACATCGTTGAACGTCAACGCCGCGTTGCCGAACCGGGTATCGTCGAGCGGCAGATGCAGAACCTGGCCTTCCGGCGGCAATTCGTTGAAGAACGGTGAACCGTATTGGACCGGCGACAGCGCAAACTGCGGCTGGCCCACACCGGCAATCGCCGTACCGGCTGCGCAGGTGGGCGCGGTGGCGGTGAATGAGACGCCGGTCGAGGCCGCCGTCCAACTGGTGATGTCGCTATCGCAGACCCGCACCGTCCCCGCCACATTGCCCGACGTGGTCACCTGGCAACTGGCCCCACTGTGCGCCGTTCCGCTCCAGTGATAGGTCGCCGCAGCGTCTGGCAGTGTGCCGGGCGGCAGTACATTATAGACAACGCCGGAGCAGGTGAGGGTCAATCCCACCTGATGGCCCAGGCCATCGACCGGCGTGTAGCTCACCGTGAGGGGCACCGGACGTTCGGTGACGTCGCCGCTGAGGCTGGCTGCGCCGGTGATTCCGGAGGAGGGGAGGCGCGTCTGGTCGAGATGTATGGCCGGCGCGAGTGCATCCACCTGGATGCGGCGTGTGGCGACGGCCGTGTGCAAGGCCCTTTGCTCTTCGGAGAGTTCCGGCAGGCGGGTGACTTCATCGGCCGCTTCGACGGTGACGGTATAGAAGCCGCTGGAGGGCGCGTTGTCCATGCGATACGTCACCGACCATGTGTTGCCATCCACCGTGGCCTGCTGCCGGGCTGCGCCGGATAATCCGCCATCGGCAGCGTGCAGCGTGACCCAGACGCCGTCGGCGCGCACGCCGGAACCGGCGGAGTTGTCCGCCAGCGCCGGATCGCTCACCGTGCCGGAGAGATAGACGCTCCAGGCCTCCGGTGATATCACATTTGGTTTCGCATCCAGGCGCGCATCTGCCGCAAAGTTAAAACCTACCGTAGGCGCGCCATCGTCCACGTAGACGACGGTGTCGCCGGTGGTGAAGCCGTTCCCCACCTGATCCGCCACACGCCCGCGCACGAGATAGCGGCCTTCATCCGAGGGGAAGAAGCGCGGACACCAGGCGCCATCGCCCGCGGCGTCGCTGCACATCGACGCCGACGTCCAGGTGTAGGAGGACGTGTCGCACGTGCCTGTACTTTTGCACGCACCCAATTCGGCGTCCACAATGAGCGAAGTGGGGTCGTGCGCCAGGATGAGCCACTGCACGTCCTGGTCGGGCAGATAAGCCGTCGTGCCGGTCAGGACAGCCGTAGGATCATCGGCGTCTATGGTGATGTTGTGAACTTCGCGATCTTCCACCCAACCGGCCTGATAGGCGTAAAGTTCACGCGCTTCACTTTCGGTGAGCGCTCTGTTGTAGAGCGTTACCTCATCGATGCGTCCGGCAAACGTATCCATGCGGTAAGGATAGTTTGATTCATAGCCGCCGATGCGCAGCGGCTCGTTGTTCTTACATGGCGTAAGGGCTGCCGGGGCATTGTAGGTCCCCTGCAAAGCGCCGTTCACGTAGATGCGCAGCCGCTGCCCATCGAACGTTCCTAGCACGTGGTTCCATTGATCCTTGATCAGAGGCGCGGCGCTGGTAACCTTGTACGGCGCAGCGCCGCAAAAGCCCTGGTTATTCACCGCAAATGCCGGTACGAGGCTGTTGGACTGCAAGTAGAGGTTGTAGTTGATGTTGTCCTTCACCAGTCCGTAGCCCGCATAGCCGTACTTACCGACGATTTCCTGTGGATAGTAGCCGCTGACGGCCGTGGGCTTCACCCAGGCGCCCACGGTCACGAGGTTGAGATCGAGTGCGGCGGCGTCGGAGACCGTGATCTTGTCTCCGCGCCCGTCGAACTCGACTGCCTGGCCCAGACGGCCCTGAATGGCTTCACCGGCCTGCGGGCAGTAGCCTGACGCTGCGTCACAAGAGCCGTTGAGGCTGCTGCCGGAAGCGACGACAAACTGCGTCGCGCCGCGCGCTTCCTCCATGTGCATCTGCAACACCGGCGCGCGGTCATAGAGCGTGCTGAGTTCAGCCGCCGCCAGCGCCCGGCCGTAGATGTGCACGTCGTCGATCTGTCCAGGGAAGTAGTGCATGGTCCCGGAGGAACGGCTGCCGATGGCGCTATACGCCGAACATTGGCTCATCGCGCCGGAGACGGTTTTGCTGGAGACGAGTGCGCCGTTTCGGTACAGGCGCAGCGTCTGCCCGTCATATGTGCCGGCCAGATGCACCCAGGTGTTTAGCGGGATCGCCGTGACTTGCTCGGCGTATTCCCAGGTCGTCCCTATTTTGACCCGGAAGCGCGGATATTGGCTGGACCCGTTCTCGTTCAATGCGAGGGTGAACCCACAGCCGGCGTGTTCCTTGTACGAGACGATGCTTTCACGCGCCGTCGTGGAGCCGTTCCGGTAGACCCACGCCGCGACCGTGACGGTGCCGAAATCGCCCAGATCGGGCAGCGTCACGTGATCCTGCTCTGACGGGACGAACCATGCGGCCTGATTGACCCGCCCGGCAACGCCCGTGGTGGGGCAAGACGTCCCGCTGCACGTGCCCTGGCGGCTGCTGTCGGCCTCGTTGGCAAAGCTGGATTCGCCCGGCGGCTCATCGAAATTCATTTTTGCGGCGACAGCCGTATTGCGATACAAGTCCAGTACCGCGTTTCCGTCGAGCACGTGTTGGTAGATCTTGACCTCGTCCAGTTTGCCGTAGAAGGGGATTGAGTCGTTGTCATACAGGAAACTGTAAGAGCCAACCACCTGGCCCGAAAAATCCTCGCTTTCATAGCCGCGGATATAACCGGGCCGCCATTCGGTCGAGACGTCGTTCGTAGAGAACGTCCAGGTGCCGATGTCGTCGTCGGCAGTGGGCGATTTGCCGTCGGGCGCTTCCCCGCAGCGCACGCCGCCGTCGTCTTCCCACATGCGCAGCGTGCCGGTGCCGTAGACGATGACCGTTTTGTCTACATCGAAGATCGTAGGCGTCACGTTGCTCATTTTGACGCTCTGGTTAAACACCTCTGTCCAACTCCCGCCGGAACTGTAGGCTATACACAGTTCACACGTCGAGTCGACGCCCTCGTCGTCACACCCGGTCATCGCGATACTGCCGATGTCCAACGTGGCCTGGTCGCCGGAGCGGCCCAGGGTAAAACGCTGCGTCTCTCCTGGCGTTTGGGGGAACGTGGTTGTGTCGGTCGCCCGCAGTTCGCCATTGACGTAGAGCCTCAGCACGCCGCGGTCGAACGTCACCACGACGTGGTTCCAGGCATTTTCGGTCAACACCTCGCCGCTGAGGTAGTACGGCATCGGCGTGCTGCCCGTGCCGATCCCGAAGCGAACCTTGCGCCCGGCGCGCTGCAAGGTCGGATAGGCGTTGGCTTCGCTGCTGTTCAACCCGAGGACGCCCTGCGGCTGCACCATCTGGCACGTGTTGTAATATGTCTGGACGCAATCGGTGGGCGAATTGCTGTTGGGGTTCATCCAGGCGGAAATGGTAAAGCGTCCGGCGCTCAGATTCAAGCTGGAATCTGCGTCAATTGAAAGATACGCGCTCCCATCGAATTGTGCCGCCTTTCCGGCTACGCTGCTGGTCACGCGGGTGGGGCACGTCGTTGTCGTGCAGGAGCCATCGTTGTCAAAAATCGAGTTATCGCGCCAGCCGCTGGTCTCGTCAAACCGCATATAGAAGACAGGCTGGTCAAATAGCGCTTTCACCTGGAGGGCGCTCATACCGTCCGCGTAGATGCGCACGTCGTCCAGCAGGCCGTTGAACCCGACGTAGCTGGTGAACAGGCCATCATCATCGAGCGCGCGGCCAATGTCGACGCCGCGTGTGCTGGGGAAACCCACCGAAGTCCTGAACCCCTGACCCACCAGCACGCCATCCACGTACAGCGTGTGTGCACCGGCCGTACCGCCGAAGGTCTGGACGATGTGATGCCACTCGTTGTCGTTGTAGCCGCCGTCCCAGGTGCAGCGTGTGTCGAAGGCGACGATCACATTGTACGTCCCCCAGTTATACGGTACGCGCGCGCACACATTCCCATCTTCCAGGGAAACCTGTACGCCCTGATCGCCCACGGAGAACAGGCCACCTTCGGCCTGGGCGGTCTTGAACCACAGCGAGAGCGTGTAGTTGGTTTCGGAGGGATCATACGCCGAGGTCACATAGCTGCTGCCGTTCAACTGCAACGCGCCGCCGTAACGCCCGTCGCTCTTGACCAGCGTGCACGCACTGCCCACGCACGTCCCGTTGTGAACCGGGATCGCGCCTGAGCGGTCGAGGAAAGTGGTCGAGCCGACCGGGTCTTCAAACGGCAGCCACAGCGCCGCGCTGTCGGCTGACGCGCCCCAGTCGGTGATCAGCGCCCCGGCGACCTGCGTCAGGCTGTACGTCCCGGAGGCCGCGGCGGCAGGCACGGCGACGGAGCCGTCCATCACGCGCTGTTCCTGCGGCTGCAGGACAAACGTCTGTGGCGGCACGGCGCTGGTCAGGCTGGCGGGGAAGTCGGTATCCAGCAGTCCCTGGGCATAGCGCAGATCGAGTTCGTTCTTGACGGTGGCAGCGTAGTGGAACGTGCTGCCCGCACGCACCACGCCATCGGACGGCGTCAGTGTGCCGCTTGCCGTCAACTCCTGGACCTGCGATTGCAGCATCAGGACGTTGGCGGTAGAAAGCACGTTGGGATTGAAGCCGAAGGTGTACTCCTGGTAATCGCTCAGCGTGTCCCGGTCGACGTCGGCGTTCAGCGGATCGGGCGCTACCCAGGTCGTCAGCGGCGCGTTGTCGGCATCCAGCGCGTAGGCAAAGAGCCAGCCTCCCACCCACTCGGTGGTGTTGCCATTACCGCTCGGCGGATAACGGTCAAAGACGTCCTGATGGAAGACTTCCTGACCGTCCCACAGCCCGTCGCCGTCGGTATCGGGGCGTGAGGGTGACATGCCCAGACGCGCTTCGAGCGCATCGCCCAGGCCGTCGCCATCGCCATCACGGTTTCCGGGATCGGAGCCGATCTGGCGCTCAAAATAATCCGAGAGGCCGTCACCGTCGCTGTCCCAGCGGCTGTCGTCGGGATCGGCGCTGGCGGGCAGGCCATCGTTGTCAGCGTCGCGCAGACCGGGGAAGGTCACGTCGCCTGTCTGTCCCCAGGCCAGGGCCAGCCCGCCGGCTTTGGACTGCAAGGCGGTGAAGTCATCCAGCGTGGCGGGGAAAACGTCGAGCTTGATGCCGTCGCCCAGATTGTAGTGGCGGGTATCGCGCTCGGTGCGGATGCCGCACACCCCCAGCACGCACTCCTGAGCCGGGATCGCCCACCCCTCGGAGAGGATGACCGGCAGCGGCTGGTTGATGCCCGCCTCCGTCAAGGCGAAACCGTCAGTGCTGCGGACCGTGCGGGTGATGAAGACCGGTTCGGCCACGTGCCACCAGCCGAGCGCATCGCCAACGGGCGGCGCGGTGCCGTCCACGTAGTGCCAATCATTGGACATGGTGTTGCGCTCCAGCCCTTCGTGCAGGTCGATTTCTTCAGCCTGTAGCTCGTAGGCAAAGGCGGAACTGCGCAGCCGCTCGTCGCTCCATTCGTACCAGTAAGCAGTGCCGATGTTGTTGGGCCGGTCCACAAGGTCGATCGTGTTGGTAAACGAGGCACCGGCCAGAATGGCATTGCCCACCGTCATCCCTTTGTCGGGATACAGGAGGTCGTTGGTGTCGATCCCGCTGATCTGGAAACGGTCGGCAGCGTCCATATCGACCATAATCGTGCCGGCGTAGAAGAACCAGGCCAGCGTCGTCGAGACGATCCCTTCCAGCCCGCCACACAGCCAGTCGCCGGCGTCGTTATAGGGATCCATGTCGCCCTCTTCTTCTTCGCTCCAACCGAACACACCGCACAAGGTGGCGATCAGGGCATCGATCAACCAGATCACATTGGCGATGATCGGGCCGATGATGGGAATCGCGTTGACGATGAACATGATCACAAGCACGATGGTGTCGGCCACGGCCCTGGCGATCACGTATCCCTGCTGGATGTGCGATAGCTGCGAGAGCGCCAGCGTCACGGCCAGAACGGCCCACGTCACCAAAATGCCGATCACCAGGCCGATCACGGCGACTTTGCTACAGGCATTCTGGCCCCACTTGGTCGCGTTCGTGAGCGCGGCGCGGGTCGCCTGGACGCCGGTTTCGACGAATTCCTTTACGGCGCTCATCAAGCTCTTGAGTAGGATGACCACGTTCAGGGCTGACATCACGTAGCTGACCACGTCGAGCGCGTTGTCGGCCTGCGTGGCAGCGTAGATCGTCAACGCGACGGCGGCTACGGCCACGCCCACCATCACCCCCAGGCCGACTTTGCCGAGCGTGCCCATCTTGCCAAACGTGTTGGCGGGATTGAACGCGCTGAGCCAGGAGGCTTTGACGCCCTTGACGCCGTCGCCCAGGCAGTCGAGAAACGCCGAGGCTTTTTGATTCAGCGTCGGTTTAGCATAAAAGACCTTCACAAACTCCAGAGTCGTCTGGAAGGCCTTGATTGCCTCCTGAACGAATGCGTCGATGATGTCGCTGATCACCCAGTACGAGTTGATGATAATGCTGCCGACCCCTCCGGCGAGGGCCACGTTCGAGTCGTCGGCCGGTTCGCCCGAAAGCCACGGCGGCGACCAGGTCGGTTGCCCACCGGTACTGACCAATCCCGACGTGCCCGCGTTCAGCGCCACGTAGAAACTGCGCGCCGCCACCATCCGCCCAATAATCGTTTTGTCCGACTCATCCGGGTAGACGTTGCGGAAGCCCGCCTCGAAGGCGACTTCCATCTTGTCCCAGTATTCGCTCATCGGGTAGGTTTCCCAGCCGATGACCTGACCATCCGGCCCGAGATTGGCGTTGTAGCGATAGGGTGACCAGCTCAGCCCGGTCATCGTCGTCGGCGCGCCGCTGCCCAAATCGAGTGTGAGGATGCCGCTGCTCACGCTGCCGCTTTCCGCGTTGGCGCTGCGGAAGGTTTCTTCGCGGGCGAACAGGAGCGTGGGCGTGGCGCTCGCGCCAAAGTGATCCTGCAACAGGGCGCGCGTCTCGCGCATCGCGATCCACGCGAGGTAATTTTCGTGCGTGTAGGAGAACGTGCGCACCAGCATGGCGTTAGCGGGAATCCCCCAACGCTCGTTCGTCGTAGAGGTCGTGGTGACGCTGAAGCGGCTGGCGATAGTCGTGTTGCCGTTGTCGCGCGGCGCGACGACGATGTCGCGCTTGCCGTCGTTGCGGCAGCGCTGCTGGCTGGGCGGGCTGGTGATGTAGTCCTCGCCGTTGCCCGGGTTGCTGTCTTCACAGTCGCGCCCCGGCACGAAGACGGCCTGCAGACCCCGCGCCATTTGCCAGAGCGCGTCCTCGGCGTCGGGCGTTGGGTCGGTCGCCGGGTTTTCGGCGATGATCGCCACGTCCATGCCGCGATCCTCGCGTACCGCCAGACCGGTCAGATACCATTCTTCATCGTAGGTGTGGACCACCTGTAACTGATCGGGAGAGCGATGTTCAACACACCAGGCGGCGTGCTCGGTGTTGTACTGGGCGGTATCGGCCTCCGCTTCGGCGCTGGGCGTGAAATTCGTGATGTCACACCAGTCCGTCAACATCTGCACCACCCAGACCACGCGCACGTTTTGGGCCTGCTGCCAGGCGGAACTGACGCCGGGCCAGTAGAGCATACGCGCGGCAAAGGCGGCCCGCCCGCCGCCGGTTTCGTCGGGGACCACGTTCAACGGCGCGTAGGCCAGCAGCGTGCCCGCTGCATCCGCTTCACGCACCGAGATGCCAAAGGGCGCCAGCGGAGCCGGGTCTACCATCTTGTCGCGATAGAGGCCGTTGACGATGTTGCCGATAGGCTCGCAGGCAAAAGCCGGCCCGGCGAGTCGTATGACGTGTGCGCCGTCGGCCAGATCCACGACGTTGCCGTCCACGGTACACGTCCCGCTGCTGCCGTTGATGAAGCAGGGGTAGTCTGCAGGGTTGTGAGAATAGTCGCTTGTGCAGGGGCCTGCATTGGCGGTGACATAGTAGCCGCTCGCCGCCGCGAAATTGAATGTGAGATCGGTTTTGTTCACGTCGCCGGGATGCTGCTCCATGCGCACGGTAGCCGAAACTTCTCCACGCACGGTGACGGTGATCGCCGGCGTGGTCAACGCCAGCGGCACCTGATAGCCGTTGCTGTTGCCCTTGATTTCGATTTCGAGCATCGGCACCAGACGCATATCGCCGTTGGCCGCGCGCGGATCGGCGGTGTTGCGCGCTGTGAGATTGTCCGTTGTGGCGAACGTTGTGTCGTTGCCCCGTTGAATCTGGCCTTCGAGATCGCCGGTGGGCCAGTCAAAGACGCTGAGCGCGTAGGTCAGATGCGACGCGGTGATCGGGCGGAGTTGAAAATCCACGAAGGCAGGATAGCCTGCGGTCAGGCTGTTCACCTGGAGTGCCATAGGATGATTGGCGGCGAAAGGCGTCACGGTACCGGCGCTGGCGCGTTTGCCATTGCGATCCATCATGCCGTTGGGGGAAAGGTCCACCCGGTCCAAAACACCGTCGTTGTCGTTGTCGTCGTCAAAGGGATCGAGGACGCCATCGCCATCTGCGTCGCAGGTCACGCCGGCAGGGGTGGTGGTCACGCCCATGAGTTCGGGACATTCGACGCCGTCGGAAACGCCGTCGCCGTTTGTGTCGGGGTGATTGGGATTGAGATACCAGCGTTGGGTCTGGCCAGAAAGAACGACGCCCCGCACCTCGACGTCGTCGCGGATGCCATCCGCGTCCGAGTCAACGTTCAGCGGGTTGGTGCCCAGACGCATCACTTCGGTGCCGTCGTTCAACAGGTCGCCGTCCGAATCGGCATTGAAAGGATTGGTGCCCAGCAGCGCTTCATCGGCGTCGCTCAGGCCGTCGCCGTCCGAGTCGACGACCGGATCAGAAACAGTGCTGACGGCGGATACGCCAGTTTCCAGCGGATTTTGGTTCGGTTCCCAATTGGACGCGAGTGTTTCCTGTAAATCGCTGGCCGCCTCCGCCGTTTGCTCGCGGCGCTCCCGCTCGGCCTGCTCGGTGTGCAAGCGATCCATAAACGCGTAGACCTGGTTACTCTGCAACAGCGGGCTGACCACCATCGAGAAGATCAGGACGAAGACCAGCATCACATACATCTGGCGCGAGCGACCATAGATCACGAGCAGAGTTAGCACTCCCATCGTCGCCGCGGCCATCACGGCTTGTTGACCGAACGCTCGCCAGCCGTCCTGGGTTTTGGGCAGTCCGAGTGTGGTCGCCAGTCGCGCCGGGCCGGAGAGCACGACGGCCAGTTGCGCACGGTCAAAGCCGAAGAAGTCCGTTTGGATATCGGCCTCGACGCGCTCGCCGTTGCTCTGTTCTGGATAGGTGATGTGCATGAGCAAGCGCACGGGCAAGCCGTCGCTGTCGATCCAGATTTCGCCGCTGCCGTCCATCTGCCGGTACACGTTGGACGAATCCAGCGTCAATCCCGGCGGCAACTGGCCTTTATCCCGCAGCAACGTCTCTAGCTGCTCACGCAGATGGTTAGCAAAATCCGGGCCATCGAGATCAAAAGCATAGTAGTTCAGCCCGGAATTTGAGGGGCGGGATGTGCCGCCGCTCAGTTCGTGGATATTCTTCGCGCCGGCCAGGTAGGCCATCAAGTCGTTGCCCGGCGCAAAGGCGTCGGCGAAGCTGTCGATTTCCTGCCAGGAGCCGCCGGGCGCGCGGCCATAGCCCTGCTCGCCTTCGAGCCGTACCTCGATCGCACTGGTGGAATCCGCCGCGCTGCCGCCTTGCCACAGGCTTATCTGCATCACGTGCGCCGGTAGATCGACCTGGCCTTCCAAGTAAAGCGTGTCCTGCTGGCTGCTTCGCCCTACGTTGGACAACGCCGGAGCCGGAAAGGTGGTCTGTGTCACCTCGGTCGCAAAACGGTATACACCCAGAGCCGAGGCGTGCTGCCAGGCGCGCTGGACGATCTGCTCAGGAGAAGGCGCGTCAGCTTGCGAGATTTGAGGGAACAACGCACTGCCCATCGAAAGCAGGACAATGCTCAACACGAGGAGGCAGAAACGGTAAGTGTAACGCGATTTCATGCGATACCTCCTATCAGGAGCTAATGAAGAAGTACCAAAACAGATAGGTTGGGCGACTTTTCGTGTCTGAATATGGAGCTTGGATCCTGTCCTGGCCAACAAGAGTACAAACACTAACCAGTATTTACATTATACACCCAGCGTGGTGTTTAGAGAACACCACCAAAATGCTCCCATCCGTGGCCGGAGCATCGCACACGAAACGCCGTATCTTCAATGCCCACCATTCATCGCCGACAAAGTGCGGGATCACCACCCCACATAGCACGTAAATGCGCTTGCCCGTGAGTCCCCACCGTTCTGGCGGATCGAACACATCGCGCGGACACCAGCCCAATCCCCAGGCGCGCAGCGTGCTTTCCTGTAACCCCCCGCCTGCAGATATGCCCGTCCCACGCTCGCTGTGTCCGACCACAGCACATCTTGCGCACGGCCCAAGATCAGCCTGGCCCGCGCCTGCCACGCCGCACCAGGGGGCACAACCGGCGGCGCTGGCGGGGATGATGACGTGTTCGGCCAGGTCGAGCTGGGCCGTGACCTGGGCCGCCAGGTCAGTCGAAGATGTTGATTTGTGCATATCAAGCTATTACTCTGTAAAATAAGAATCGAAAAAGATTTTCTCAACGGTTTCAACGGAATTTAATGGTTCCTGCACCTTGTTTGCCGCCATTGAGCCGCGCACCGGTTGACGACTGGCGCAGGTACACACCCGGCGCACCAAGCAGGAATACACACGCTTTTGCCAAGCCCTCGCTGCGGAATTCCCCGCGGCGCACAAGATTCACGTGGTGCAAGACAACTTCAATACGCACGATGCCAGTGCCTTTTACGAAAATCTACCGGCGGATGAGGCCCGCGCATTGGCCGAGCGCTTCGAATTCCATTACACGCCCAAGTTTGCCAGTTGGTTGAATATGATCGAGATTGAGTTCACTGCTCTAGCGCGGCAATGCCTCGACCGCCGGATTCCGACACAGGAGCAGCTGGAACACGAGGTCTTGGCGATTATCGCCGACCGTGTCGCCAAGCAAGTCAAGATCACCTGGCAGTTCTCCATACCAGAGGCGCGTGCCAAGCTCAATTCGTACTATGGTAAGGTTCACACTGATAACGAAAAGTTCAAAGAAACTTAATTTACCGTGTAGTGAGCTAAGCTTCGTAAGACAGGTGTAGAAATATTAGCTAATGCCATCTCAACGATCATTACCGTCATCCACAATCACTCAAAAGTCACGCATCACCACAGGTAGGTAGATACTGGCAGAGGCTGTATGTAGAGTAAACGTCCACGGTATCGCCCAGGAAGAATGGTTGGTGGCCAGATCGTAAGCTCTGACGGTCCAAGTATACACGCCATCAGGAATGATGGTCAAAGTGTAGATGGTTGTATCAGCAGAAACCGTATGTGTGGTATCGGTGATACGCACATGGTAGCCAGCCAGCCCCGAGTCCACAACCGGCTCCCAAGTCAGCGTCACCGGAAGCGTGTTCAGCAATGCCCCATCGAGCGGCATAGTCAGCGTGGGCACATCTGGGGGTGTAGTATCGACGTGGAAGTGATACGGCGACGCCCACGATGTGTATTCCCCCAGCAGACTATAGGCTCGTACACTCCACGTGTACTCGCCATCCGCCAAAAGCGTGGGTGAGTAAGGGGTGCTGGTTGTGAATATGTTCCCGTTCAGCAGCACATTGTACCCCGCCGCGTAGGTATTCCCCCACGTCAGTGTCTGGGCCGTCGTGTTGGTCAATGTGCCGTCCCCAGGGGCAAGAAGCTGGGGTGCGGTCGGAAAGAGCAGTGCGTGATGACAGGCCAGGCCCTCTTCAATCTGCGCGCGTTCAGCGTCGGAAGCAATCGTTTTCCAGGCCAGGGCATCATAGAGAAAGGCCGTGTGCTGCCCATCCAGGCTCTGCACAATGGCCGGAAGGCCATCCAGTTCACTCCCGGAGAAGGTCGCCAGGGTGCGGAAATCTCCTGTGTTTGGAGTGACCGCCCAAGCCGTCCAGGCCGGGCAACTCAATCCTGCAGGTGTCGTGACTGTGACCCATCGATAGGGTTGAATGGTGACGGCTTGAGGACTGGCCTCCATCGTCAAGACGTCGCACCAGTCGCAGACTTTCGAGATGAAGGCGGCGACGTAGCGGCTGCCGGTGATCGGCTGGGTATAGGTAACGACGGCGTTGGGAATATCCAAGGTTACCGTAAGCGCCCCGGTGCTGTCAAAGGTGGAGAACCGGCGTTGATAAAGCACACCCGGCTCGACATTCCAGTTCTCTAGCTGCACAACCAAGTCATACTGTTGGTCCGCATCCGGCGGGAGATTGCGCCACGCCACGGCGACATCCACCGCGTGACCGGCGTAGGCGATGGAGGGAACACTGAGCAAACGCACGGCTGGCATCGTCACCGGCCAGGTCACGTCGAGTTGGAGGGGCCCAGGTAATGTAAAGCTGACGACTTCGGCAAACCACGGTGAGATACTCTGCAAACGCTCATCGTAGATGCCCACCGGTCCAAAGCTGAGAGTGCGTCTTTGCGCTAAGGGCACGCGGTCGGCAGAGGCGAGCGCTTCCAGAGGCCGCCCGGCCAGGATCACCAACTGGTCGTCGAGTGGCAGCGTGGAGGTAAAGGCGAAGGATCGCCAGGTTGTGCTGAAAACCTCCGGCAGTTCAGTGAAAAGCCGCGTGCTGGTGATGGCGGTACAAGCGGCTGGCGTGAGTGTCTCGGTCAATGTTGCTGGCAGCACGGTCAGGGTTTCGGCGACGCGCGTTTCGTAGGCTTGGAAGAACGGGGCTTCCAATATATCGACCAAGGTCTTGAAATGCGCGTAAGCTGGCTGCGGGGTGGTCAGGGCATACTCAGGATAGTAAACCCACAATGTCGGCGCTGACATGCCCTGGGTATTGGGCTGGATAGCAGGATTGATGCAGGCGGCAAGGTTCGCAATGGCGCGCGGCGTACCGTCATCCTCGACCAGGCCGAAATCGCCCTCGACCGGCTTGTCGTCCCATTTGAAGTAAGCCCAGCCGGGTATCCAGGGATAAAGGGCAGTTCCGGGTATATGGGATGCTGTTCGGTTTGCTGTTCCAGTGGGGGGATAAGCTCCACGCCGTTCTTGACGCTGTCTGATGTGGTTGCGGCGACGAACTGCAAAGCGAGCAGGAGCAATACTGTCGCTATGATAACAACCAACGTAATCCGTCCGAGCTTCTTCTTCATTTGGTCACCTCTTTTTCAGTACCTGAGAGTAGCCTTGTAGCCACTCGTTATGAGAGCAGATGAGGGAAGTCTGTCGGTAATAACAAATGTGGGTTGTGGAGTGGGCGAAACAGTGCGAAGATGTGCAAGAATCGTTACTTAGTCGTTAAGCGAGTTGTTGAGCAGTCAGACCCCACAACATTGTGACGCAGGATGCTCTCAATGTGACTTGATCAGACAAGTTCACTATCCGATAAATGCGAAAGCTTGGCGCTATATTCAGAATAACGCATCCATTTCGTCTTGCCCTGAACCGCCCTTCGGTGCAAACTCAATGTGCGTGATACGAATGTCATGGCCAGACTACGGGGCAGCCATTGCCCTGACGACCATCGGCAAATAGATGTCATAGAAAGTGACCAGCGCCAGGATATGCGTGTCCACCACTGTCGTATACGCATTGCTCGCTGTCACGGTGATGAGCTGCGTACCAGTGATATTCCACGTGAACTGCACCGTGTTAGTCAAGCCGCGTCCGACGTGGCTTACCGGCGTTTGCCCGGTGGCTTCCCAGGTATAGGTGATGGGCACATCCAGTGTAGCATTGACCCCACCGTCCTGTGCTGCCAGACAAGTTACCGATTCCGGTTATGCGATGTCTATGTCGAACTCTTGCTCAGCCTCATCTGCAAGTAGCGGCATTTCTGCAGCTTCCACAATCACATCAATATGCATCGTGCTAAACGAGATAGCGCTTTCGAGGTTTATATCGATGGGGATATCCATAGTTTCTACATTGATGTGATTTTTGAGTTGGTTCAGAAACGGCTCAACCACCATCGCCTCAGGCGCGTTGAGTGCCTGATATGCCTCACGAGCCTCTTCCAGGTTTTCACGCGCAGTTGCGAGGTCGCCGTTGTGCGCCTGGATCGATCCTAGCAGCGTCAGGGCAGAAACCTGGGTCAAGCGCGCTTGCGCCTGTTCAGCCAGGCAAAGTGCACACTCGGCAGCCTCCCATGCTTCTGTCCACTGCCCACGCCCAACCGCGACACGTCCTAACTGGTGCCAACAAGCGGCCTGTAATCCCACAACCTGCATTGAAGTGGCGGCATCCAGCGCCACGCGATAGAGCGCTTCCGCCGCCGTCAATTCCCCTTGACGATGCGCGATCACGCCCATCTGGTACTGGTTCGATGCGCTGCCCATTGCATTGCGCAATCGCTGGTTGATCGTCAGGGCGGCTTCATACCATGCTTTGGCTTCATCAAAGGCTCCTTGCACCAGGGTGACGTTGCCCAAAGCGTGGAGCGCTGCCGCTTCCCCAATGGCATAATCCAGGCCCTTGCATATCGCCAGCGCGTCCTGGAAGATGACCATAGCCTCCTCATATTTCCCCTGGTAGTAGAGCAGGTACCCCCATTCCAAATTCAGGACTGCCGTCTGATGTACATAGCCTAACTGATCGGAGAATGTAATCGCGGCCTGATAATGTGTTTCTGCCGCTGCATAGTCTCCTGCGCGACGATGCAGTTGTCCGAGCGCGCGGTGAAGGCGTGCCTGGATTTCCTTATTACCCACGCGACAGCCCAGGGCCAAGGCCTCCATATACTGCTCTTGTGCCAAATCGGGATCGCCTTGTGTGGCGATGATCGCGGCCAACTGCTCGCGGGCGGCGGCAATATCGCGAATGGGCGCCTGTTCGCCCATCCAGATCAACGCTTTTTCCAGATGCTGCCGCGCCTGATGCAAATCCCCTGTCAGCGCTGCAATGATGCCTTGACGGAAGAGTACCCGTCCTCTGCCGGCGACGTCATCCTGGCCCTCGTACAGATGGTCGGCTTCAGCGAGCGCATCTTGAGCAAGCTCATAACGCCCCTGCAAGGTGCGGAGAGTGCCTTCGTAACACCGAATCCAAGCCTGATCGCATGGTTGTTCCAATTGATGGGCCGCCTGAGCGGCGTCCGCCAGACAATCCAGCGCCTCCTGCCAATGACCGCGCACACGCAAGTAATCGAATAGCTGAGCGGTCAATGTGATGAGCTTCGCGCGCTCCCTGCGCTGTTTGAGCCACGTGAAGATGCCGAGCAGGTTATCATGCTCCTGGTTTAACATCACGTAATCATCCTGATATTGTGCTGCATAAGCCAACAACCACTCGGCAACCCACGTTTCTTCGCGTTGCGAGACATCGGCGTCTTCTGTCGCAGATTTTGTGCGGGCCAACAAACCCAACAGGGGATGCAGCGCCAGCCGATCTGGACCGCTCTGACTGACCAAACCTAACGCCAGTAACTTGTCCTTAGCCAGAAAGTATTCCGGGTCTAATTCATCCTCACGGAGGGCAGCTACCGGCGTGTTGAGGGCGGGGAAAAAGGCCATTCGCACCAACATCTGTAAAGCTATCGCCGACGCGCGGATATTCGCGTAGGCGGCGTCAAAAATAGCGCTGACTTCCTCATGGTCAGGGATAATAGTTGTAGGGACGACCTGAAGGCGTTGCCACAGGTTCTCAAGTGAATAGCCTACCTCGGCATACGTTAGCGCGGCCAATTTGATCGCCAACGGCAGATAGCCCATCTTCTTGCAGATCATATCGACACGCCTGTGCTGTTCTGGCGGCATAGCGTCCCAATTCAGATGAGCCAACAACGTAAAGAGGCGCGCTGCCTCATCCGGGTACAATGGCTCGACAGGCAGTTCTTTGGCGCGCTCGCTAACGCCAGCGCGGCGCAGGCCGTTCAGAATCAGCACACATTTGCCGGCGGCATCCAAAAATGCGCGTGCGACTTGGGCATCTTTCACCTCATCCAAACCGATCAAACAATCAGGACGCTGGGCGAGTAAAGCGCGCAAAGCATTCACTTTCTGTTCACGGCCCTGTGCCTTTGCGACCGTAAGATCGTCAAAGTAAGTGGCTACGGATTCGAGGGCCTGTTCAGCTGCCAGGTTCGATACCTGAAGCCACAAGCATCCATCTGCAAAAGTCCTCTGCTCAAGCAGTTGTAAGAACAATTCAGCGGCCAAACTCGTTTTGCCGACACCATAGGCTCCGTAAAAATAGTATTTCTGCCCTTCAGCCGCCGCCTCTTGTGCCTGTTCCAGTTCATCATCACGCCCGACGAGTTCGAGGTGGAAAGGCGTCGGTTTGATGCCAGGTATGGTCAGCGTGGCAGCATTTTGCCCTGGTTGACCTCCTATCGAATCGGCCTGGATGCCGACTACCGATCCCCCTCCGTGCAACTGATTGATGTTCTGAGTCACGATAAAGTAGTTATTGACGACTTGCTGTTCCAACACGGGGTCCCTTTGTCCGCCGGGCGCATCAGGTGTGGGGAAAATAACGCCATCCTCAGCCCGTAAAGATAAGGCCGGCGAGGCCCAATCTCGATGGGTGAGGCCTGAGTGTCGATAGATCGCCAGACGCGCATTGGTGATCGCTTCGTCGATGGTATGGCCACCCAATACACTTTTGTACAATTCTCCGGCAAATAGGGGAACGTGTGCATCTTCCAGAGCATAGCGATGCGTGACGACCGCCGCTAGACCGGCGCGGACCAGCACAGAGGCGATATGCATCCAGGGATCTGTAGATGTATGGAGGTTCGTTTCCCAGGCGCTTAATACCGCCAGCCGGACGTGCGCATTAACCAGCAGTCCAGCAAAAGCCTGAATAGCGTAAGGATCGCCGCCAAGCCCATCTTCCTGATCCAGCACGATGTTGCCTGATTCCGCGTCGAAATCGCCACAACTGATCAAATGGAAAATATCCGCCGGTTCTCGCAACACTTCTGCCAGCGATTGTCTGGTGATACGCTTGATCCACTTGGTGTGTACGGACAGGTCGCCAAGCGTGCGAACCACCTGAGCGACCGCGTCCTGTCGCGCCTCAAGGGCCGGAACAGCTTGCGGATGGATCTGCGCCGAGGCGGATAGAAGCCGGTATGGACGTTTTCTATCAAACGGCGGTTCTTTCAGGCTTACGACTTCGCAACGCGCAATGGAGATATCGGGTTGCAGGGCCAAAAATCCCCAATCATCAGGCGCACTGACTTGTCTTGTCGTAGGCAAGTAGAGGTATTCCCAGGGGAGCGCGCGGAGTTGTGGCGCTTCGATGATGAGACGCAATCGCAGACGTTGCTCATGCTCACGCACAATGCGTAGACTTTCATGAAGACGTTCACGAATAGTGCCGGGCAAGATCAAGTCGCTGAGTACAGTTCCGAGCTGATGCATCTGCGTTTTTGTGCTCTGGCCCGTGGCAACCATATCCAACAAATTAACAGAGCGCCCATTCGATTGAAGCACGAATACATCGGGGGCGTAATGGCACGTCTCATAGTCATCATAGCCTGGGGTACCACCCAGAACCAGGCCACTTAGCCGGACACTGTACTGCTGCCCCTGATCGGCGAAGCGACTGACATGAATTGTAAAATCACGATAGCGTGCTGATTCCATTGGCATTATCTCACCTGCTTTTCAAGTGCGCACGGTTCCGGCCGGCGATCAAAAGCCCCATACGGCCATAGCCGCGCAGGATGATCATTGCCCGGTAACGTTCACTCACGACGGCAAGCACACGTTCATCGCACTGGAACACGTGTGGGGTAGGCGAACGGGCCAAACCTATGCCGGTCGTTCTCCCCCACGGGCAACAGCTCTACTCATCCGCGAAATACCGCCGCTTGATGTTGTACTCGGAGCCCGCTTGGAAGTGCTTGGGTACCCACTGATTCGAGTTCTCGAAGAGGTCTTGTGGCTTCCACGTGTTGAATGCAGCCGAACCGAATTGTTTGATATGTCGCGCCACTGATTCACGGAATCGGTGATGTGCGAATATGCGCATGAATTCTCCGAAGTAGATGTCAGCTACACGCTGGTCGCCACGGATCACGACCATATTCTCATCGTTGGTGTCCACACTGGCCTTGCTCCAGTTCGCAGACCCCGTCAGGGTTACCGGATTCGTACCAAGTGGATCGATCAGCATGAACTTGGTATGCACCCAGTTGACGTTGACTCCAATGGGGCTCGATTCCCGGTGCCAGCCATCAATCCAGTCCACGAAAATACGCTCACCTAGCGCCATGCCGATGTTTGGGAGTTTCCGAATACGGATAATGTCGTTGACCGCTGCTGTCCGCGATGCCGCGTTGCCCCCATTGATATACTTGTCAAGCAGAGCGAATCGCAAGATACCGTCATTCTTGTCGAATACGGGCCGGAAATCCATTACGATTCCAAAAGGAAAGGTCATGAACACGGCCTTCCCCGATTCGCTGGCAAGATCGATCCACCAATCGAAAACGCGTCGGCCTTGGCGCGGCGAAAACACCGGTATGAGTGCATCGGATTCGTCAGGTGGAGGGAGAGGATTGGCTATTTGAGACCAGTCCTTGAGGTCCTTGGATATAGGATCTGACGCCAATTTGGTCCAGTACTCGAGAAAGCTCTGGGCCAGATCTAGGTCGTGGATGACATGTCCGACGTTGAGTTGTCCATACAGCGCATTGCGGCTCAAGTTCGTTGAGCCTGTCCACACAGAAAGGGGCTGCCCGTCCTTGCTGAGCACGACAAACTTGTTATGCATCAGTTTGGCGTGTTCGCGTGGGACACAGAGTGAACGTATTCCTGCGGTGTCGATATGCTGCTCGTTGTCCTGCCCGGTACTGTCGTCCTTCGCGTGGTAGACGATCTGAACATCTGCCCCGGTCAGAGCAGCAGCTTTGAGAGCGGCGAGAACCGCGGGCCATCTTAACTCATACATTGCCACATGCAAGCTGTAAGTATTGTCCTTGGCCTGGGCGATGAAGTTGAGCAATGCGGGCAGCAGATCTCTGGCAAGCCATGCGTAGGCAGGTTCGCCAGCTAGATCAAGTGATAACCCCGGGAAGCGCCTCGTGAACGCCTGTGACGCAATGGCGCCACGGTTGAAGTGCACTTCGTGTGTATCACCTGCCAAAAGTTCGGTGTCAATGGTGACGGTGGTTGCTGCTGCCTCGGTCAACGCCCCTGGACAGCCGTACATAGGAATGACGCGATATTGATACTGATAACCCGGTTTTGCCGAGTAGTCCGCCCACTGGAATGCTTGGAACGGATGCTCGTGACTGTTGGCATCCTCAATGCCTATAGTCGGGCGGATGCTGGCGAAAGTCTTGTTACCTCGCAGCCAAACGGTCTCCTGCTCCGTAAGATCGGTGCGCTGGATTGCAAAGCCCATCAAACCTTTCGTGTCCGATTTTTTCATGCTAAAGGCCAAGAAGACGACATACGTCCCGCTGATCGCGCGGACGCTGACTATACCCGATTCTTTCTTACGCATATGTAGCCTCCAATCGGTGCTCTATTTCACTCTGTCATGGTTAATTTTGCCCGTAAAACCCAATGTATCCACGGGTTCTTCACACTGCCTGGCTTGTTCGCGCTCCACTTTGCGGAACTTCACTAACAACTAACGCCGCTGCTTAGGCTGTCACCGGGTAAGCGCTATGACTGACACCCCGGCTGCCATGTTGGCAGTCATCTTTATGTACAGGTCACTACCAGGGACGGCCACCGGGGTTCCCTTTACATTCACCTTGGCCAGGTATTCTGTCAGCGTCTCAGCCATCTTCATAAGAAGCTCATCCTCGGCCGGAAAGAATATTTCCACCGTCAGCCCGCTCGGGTAACCGGCCTGGCGGAATAAGACCTGCGCCTCGGATGGATCGTATGGCATTCCGGTTAGCACGTCGATGATTTTGCCGTCTGGCGTTTGTGCGCTCACCTGTCCGCCGCGAGGTGCGCCTACTGAATGAGCGATCTGCCAATCCACCGCCATCAGGATACCCTCAGCCACGCCAGGGTTTTGTAGCTCTCCGCCACCCAGGATAACCCCAAAGCCGTTCCAACCTGGCTCTGGTGGCTCGCCTTTGCCTCCCAGGTCCCTTGGCCAGGTGGGCGGCAGTACTCCATCTTCGACAACCCTTTCGGCTACTTTGAGTATCCAGTCGCGGATGCCCAGTTCCTCGACCAAAGGCGGCAGATCTGCCACAGAATACACGCGACGCGGCCAGAGCGCGCCAATTCGCGACTGCCGGTCAAGGGGCATGGTGAAGTAGAACTTACCATCCGTGGCGCTGGCCGCGACGATCTCCGTTGGCCCCAGTATGGTCGGGTCGAATGTGTCCACAGGTGT
>Ga0334882_1000553_pt1 | contig 56955 bp, 48 predicted proteins | sample GraSluR1_MG_5_FD_207226 | JGI IMG/M metagenome (GOLD analysis project Ga0334882, IMG submission 207226) | Sludge microbial communities from methane-producing bioreactor in Wageningen University, Netherlands - Granular Sludge_15_04-R1 | ecosystem: Engineered > Bioreactor > Anaerobic >... | reverse complement strand
CGGGAGATAGGTCGGTGGAAAAAAGCCTACCCCCTGGCCTACCGGAAAGAGGGAAAACTCAGGGCTCAGCACGTCATTGAAGAGTTCTACAACCTCACCGGCGGCCAGGCGGTGGTGACCACCGATGTGGGGCAGCACCAGATGTGGGCCGCCCAGTTCTACCGCAGCAGCGAAGGCCGCAGCTGGATCTCTTCGGGGGGGGCGGGCACCATGGGCTTCGGTTTCCCCGCCGCCATCGGCGCCGCCCTGGCTTCCCCGGACAAGACGGTCTGCGCCATCGTGGGGGACGGAGGATTCCAGATGACCCTGCCGGAACTCTCCACGGCGGTCAATTTGAAGCTGCCCCTGAAGATCCTCATCATCAATAACCGCTACCTGGGCATGGTCCGGCAGTGGCAGGACATGTTCTATGACAACCGGCTTTCGGGGGTGGATCTGGCGGGGAACCCCGACTTCGTCGCCCTGGCCAAGTCCTACGGCGCCCGGGGTTTCCGGATCCGCCGAAGCTCAGACGTACGGAAGATCCTCACCGAGGCGCTGAACTACAACGACGGCCCCTGTCTGATCGAAGCGGAGGTGGAGAAGCAGGACAACGTGTTCCCCATGATTCCCGCCGGTGGCACCATGGCGGACATGCTTCTGGAGCCGCCTAAAATCAAGCTGGAAAAACCCAAAGGAAGTACCTGATATGGCAGAAAACTTTGCATCCCACGCCATCGGCCTCTACGTGGCCAATAAACCGGGGGTTCTGAACCGTGTCGCCCTGGTCTTTTCCCGCCGGGGCTACAACCTGGACAGTCTGGTGGTATCCCCCGCCCGGGACACCAACTTTTCCCACATGAACATCATCGCCTCGGGGGAGCGGGAAACCCTGGACCAGATCCTCAAGCAGCTCAACAAGCTGGTGGACGTGGTCCACGCCCGGGACTACGCCGACCTGGACAAGGTGGAGAAGGAGCTGGGGCTGATCAAGGTGCGCTGCCTGCCCAGGGACCGCACCGACATCCTTCAGATCGGCCACGCCTTCCGGGCCGAGGTGGTGGACATCTCCGACACCACCATAACCTTCCAGATCACCGGAGCTCCCCGGAAGATCGACGGCCTGGAGAAGATGCTTGAAGCCAACGGCATCATTGAAGTGATCCGCACCGGCGCAGTCCTCATGGCCATCGGCGAGGAGCTCACCGCCTTCGCAGGAAACACGGGGAAAACCCGGCCCGAGTCCCACCGGGGGGTCGGGGCGGAGCTTTAAGCCGCCACGCTTTAACTTCCAGATTCTTCACAGACCGATCACCCTCCCGCCCCGGGAGGGTTTTTTATAATAAATTGATGACAGTCCAATCCTTTTTTAAAAATCAATACTCTTGAATACAATAAAGCTGATTTTAATAACCTCAAGCTGGATCAACCCATCCCGGTTCAAATAGTGAAGATGACAATCTACCCAGAATTACACAACCTGGGTAATCTGCCGATTTGGTCTTGTCGATGGAATATCAAAAAGATTTTTTTATTTAAAATATTGTTTTATATATCAAAGAGTTAACAACATCTTACCTGGAGGTTTTTCTTGGCATGGTTAATGCACTATACATTTTAATTATATTTTGGAGGTTCGTATGAACAAAAGATTTTATGTTTTATTTCTGGTTCTTCTAACACTTATTCTGCTGATTATGCCGGCTACGGCGAATGGGACAAAGGAATCCTCTGCTGCGGATGAATTGAGGTTTGCTTTCATGGTTCACGATCTTGGCAATCCTTTCTGGGCTACCCAGGCCAGGGGTGCCAGTGATGTCGCCAATGAACTGGGAGTTAAGCTCACCATCATTGACTCCCAGGTGGATCCAGCAAGAGAGATTAATACATGGGAAAACCTGATAACCAGCGGGGTTGACGGAATCATTATCTCCTGTGTGGATGAAAAAGCCAGCCAGGAATATTGCAGGAAAGCTCAGGCTGCGGGGATCAAAGTCATGGCAGCCGTACACCCCCTGCCCGGCGCCGATGGTTCCATGTCTAACGATGAGTATCATTACGGCTTCCTGGAAGGGGAAGTGGCAGGAAAATTTATCACGGAAAAACTGGCAGGAAAAGCGGAATTCGCCCTCCTGGCCGCCGACTGTACCCCCTTTGTAATTCCCAGAACCGATGGAATCAGGGATGGTATCCTTTCTCAGGCTCCAGGGGCGGTTCTTGTGGCAAGGCAGGATGCTTATCAGACAGATGTTGGGATGACGGTGACCGAATCGCTGTTACAGGCCCACCCCAACCTGCAGGTTATCGCCTGCCTGAACGATAACGGTGCCCTGGGCGCCTACGAAGCCATGTCTGCAGCCGGCAAGGACCCGGCTACCACATGGATCGGCGGTACAGACGGGATTGATCAGGCATTGAAACTGATTAAAGAGGGCGGAATGTTCAAGGCTTCGGTAAGTATGGCGCCCTATGAATCAGGAAGAACAGAAATGGAAGTCCTTTATAAATTGGTTACCGGGGATGCGGTGGTGCCTCACCAGAAAATCGCCAATGAAGCTATCACCTTGGCCAATGTAGACAAGTATTTGAAATAATATTGTAAAGCCAAATCCCGCCTCTTTTCCAGGTGATGGAGGCGGGATGATTATGGCACAGGAGTTCTTAATGCAGAACCAGTCTGCGCTTGCTGTTCGGGGAATCTGCAAGCACTATCCGGGAGTGACGGCCCTTGACAATATCCATCTTGATTTTTTTCAGAATGAAATTCATGCAGTCTGTGGAGAAAACGGAGCCGGGAAGTCAACTCTGATTAAAATCCTTACCGGAGCCATTCTGCCCGACCAGGGAACAATTACGATTGATGGTCTCGAGAGAAAAAGTTATACGCCCCACGAAGCCATGTTCAATTATGGAATCACCGCTATTTATCAGGAATTCAATCTGATTCCCTATTTGAGCATAGCCGAAAATATATTTTTAGGGCACGAAATCAAAAGAAAAAACGGACTCCTTGATACGACGAAAATGAATCAGGAGGCAAAAAAAGCCCTGAATCTTTTAGGGACTAATCTTGATCCCCGGCTTCAGGTTAAAACTTTGACAGTGGCTTTTCAGCAGCTTGTGGAAATTGCTAAGGCTATCACCCACAATCTGAAAATTCTGATAATGGATGAACCCTCCGCACCGTTGACCACCTCCGAGGTTGAGATCCTCTTCCGGCTTATAAAAAACCTCAAGGAAAGAGGCATAACAGTAATCTACATCTCCCACCGACTCTCAGAAATATTTGAATTGTCTGACAGGGTATCTGTTTTCAGGGACGGGAAATACATAGAAACCTTTAAAACCGGGGAAACAAACAAAAAACAGCTCATCCAGTCCATGGTCGGCCGTGAACTCCTGGATACGTTTCCCAAAAGAAAATGCGTCCCCACCGAAACGGTCTTGAAGGTAGAAAATCTTGGTGTAAAGAAGACGGTTCAGAACATTTCATTTTCTGTAAAATCGGGTGAAGTCCTGGGATTCGGAGGATTGGTGGGAGCGGGAAGAACCGAACTTGTACGGGCTGTTTTTGGGGCTGACCGTATTTCCGGCGGGACAATAAAAATCAAAGGACGGGAGGTTCAAATCTTTCATCCGAAAACCGCCGTGAAAATGGGGATAGGGTTAATCCCCGAAGACCGGAAACAGCAGGGCATTATTTCTGAAATGTCCATAAAAGAAAACATTTCCTACAGTTCCTTTACCAAAGTCAGCAGATTTGGGCTTATTCACCCCGGATACTTAAAGGCGGTAGCAGAAAAATACCGAAACCTGCTGAATATCGCAACTCCCAGTATCGAAAAGAAAATAAAAGAGTTGAGCGGAGGGAATCAGCAGAAAGTGGTATTGGCTCGGTGGCTGGCGACTGATTGTGAGATCCTCCTGTTCGATGAGCCCACCAGAGGTATTGATGTAGGTGCCAAACAGGAAATCTATGAATTAATCAACAGGCTGGCGGAAGACGGCAAGGCGGTTGTCCTTATCTCATCCGAGATGCCCGAACTGCTGGGCATGTCAGATCGAATCATTGTAATGCACGAAGGAAGGATTGCCGGAGAGTTGTCTTGTGAAGAAGCAACACAGGAAAAAATACTACAACTGGCGTCGGGAGAATGAGATGAAGCTGAAAGAATTCACGTTGAGTATCAAAAAATATGCCATCCTAGGGGTACTGTTTGTTATCATTCTTTTTTTTACCATTATGTCGGATTCCTTTTTGACCACACAAAATCTGTTGAACGTGGCCAGACAGGTAGCCATGCTTGGAATTTCCGCCGTAGGAATGACCTGTGTTATTCTTACCTCGGGAATCGATCTGTCGGTAGGTTCCGTTATGGCCATTACCAATATCACTGGGTCTATGCTGATGGTAAATGCCGGACTTCCCATTTTCCCCGCAGTACTGCTGACCCTGATGATCTCCGCTTTAATTGGACTGATAAATGGGATGCTGGTAGCCTATGTGCGGGTTCCCGCCTTGATAACAACCCTGGCCATGATGACAATTCTCAGGGGACTGTCGTTCGTTCTCTGTGATGGTATGCCAGTTTGGGGGCTGCCGGAATCCTTTAAAAAACTTGGGCAGGGATACGCAGGCCCCATTCCCATACCAGTAATAGTCATGATTATTGTATTTATTCTAGGATGGTTCTTTCTCAACAGAACCAGAACGGGCCGATATATTTACGGTTTGGGAGGAAATAAGGAAGCGGTCCGTCTCTCGGGGGTAAATACCTCACGGATACAGACCCTTGTTTTTGTCATCTCTTCCCTACTTACAGGCCTCGCGGGGATCATCATGCTTTCTCGTATTAATACCGGACAACCGAAAATTGGAACCGGATATGAAATGGACGTCATTACAGCGGTTGTTTTAGGTGGAGTCAGCATCATGGGAGGCGAAGGTTCCCTGGCGGGTGTATTTATCGGTGTTCTAATAACCGGAGTCCTTTCGAACGGTATGATTTTAATTGATGTGAGTGAATATTACCAGCAGATAACAAAAGGAGTCGTTCTTCTACTTGCCGTGATTTTTGACACCCTGGCTAAAAGAAAGGATTAACCTAACACCTAGCTCAGTTGATATATGATAAGCCTTGTTATATATAGATTTTTAGTGACAGGACAGTACTTTATCAATTACAATGAGAGATAAATTTTGATAAAACAGGTTGTGGATGAAACTAATCACAAAACTGATAATCTTCACGTTTTTCACCATTCTAATTCCCATGCTGCTCCTTTTTCTCTTTACTGCTTTTACGTTTTACCAAACCACAACCATATCGCAATGGGAATTCCTGGAAAACATCGAGAAAAATATTGAGAAGGAATTTTATGAGACCGAAAGAAGGTATCTTAGTTCTTCCAGAGAAACGGCGACCAATGATTTAATCAGGGCAAAGGCCTACCTCTACAGTAAATACTGGTACAGCATGAGTGAGGGCATTATAAACTATGATTTGACTTCACTGAATGATTTCATAGAGGATACTTCCAGAAAACAAAATATTGATACAATAGCTGTATACCGGCGGGATAAGGAAGATTTTCACAGAGTGGCGGAAAATACACCGGAATTTTACCTTCCTGATCACCTCTATAAAGGAATCATCCAGGAAGAGTATGGAAAGGCTACCTATATCCGGTATCCAGAAGGGATCTATTTACGTGTTGTTTATCCTATATTTTCCAACGGAAATATCGTCGGACTGATCCTGCTGATGAAAGGCTATAATGAGGCCTATTTTTCCAATCACGTGGATACTTTCAATATTGAAATTGCCCTGCTTTCAAAGAAAAGTATTCTATATAACTCCAATCCTGGGCACGATGCCGACTTAAAAAAAATGTTTGATGAGAAGAACGATACGGGAAGAATAAAATTTAATTCAGAATTCAGTTCGTTCAGCGCAGTGGTCACTCCTTATCATTTTCAAGCAGGCGCAAAGGGAGAATTGATCCTCTACCAGGAAAGAAAAAATATATTTAACCAGGATCATTTTTTCGTGCAAAAGATTTTCATTATGCTCCTGGTTTGCATAATGATTCCGGTTGTCACTTTTTTTATCAAAGAAATTAAGCTGATAAAAACCATTGGATCCCTTGTACTCGCCACTGACCATATATCCGCAGGGAACTATGAATGTCCTGTAAACATAAAGAGCAAAGATGAATTTGGTATTCTCAGTCAGAATTTCAATTCTATGATAGATGTCCTGAAGCGGAACAAAATCGCTTTGGAAACTCAGAACAAGGAACTATCGTTAAAAAACTCTTATATTGATGCCGTTTTTGAAAGTCTGAACATCAGCATCATTGTTCTGGATCATGATGCCAGGATACAGGTGATCAGTAAAAATACAAGCAGTAGTCTTGTTTTATCAGATGATCAGATTGGCAAACACCTTCTCTCTGTATTTCCATTTTCTGAAAAAGAACATCTCTTAAGAGATAGCCTTGATGCCGTTTTTTATAAAAAAATTTTTATAAGACAGGATTCAATTCAATTCGGCGGAATCAGCTACGAACTTGATTTCTATCCGGTTATAACAGATGAGGGTGAGCTGAGTGCAGTTGTAATGATAATGAATAATATTAACCAGCAGATGAATATGGAGCGGGCTTTAAGAAGGTCAGATCGCCTGGCTTCCGTTGGAGAGCTGGCCGCTGGTTTGGCCCATGAAATCAACAATCCCATGAGCATTATTCTAAATCACATTCAGCTTTTACAGACGAATGAACTATCTTCAGATGAAGCTCTTCGATTCATGTGCCGGGTTGAATCAGAAATCAAGCGCGTCAGCCGCCTGATATATAATCTCTTGAAATTTTCCGGGGAAGAAGCTTCAACACCCGAATTTCTGAATATCGGGGAACTTTTAAAAGAAGTCATATATCTTTTTGACCCCAAATCAACTGTAAAGAATATCAACGGAAGAAATGGCGAAGAATATAAGGTTTGGTATAAAAATAAAAATGTCAGGATTATGCTTTGCGATGAAACACTGAAAAAAAGCATCTTTTGTTGCCGGGATATTTTTAAACAGATTATCATTAATATTATTAAAAACTCTATTCATTCATGTGATATTGAAAACGGCTATATTGACATCAGCTCCGAGAAAACTTCGACCGGCACCAGATTAATAATTATCGATAATGGAACAGGAATCAAGGAGGCTGATCTGGAAAAAGTTTTCGAACTATTTTATTCCGATAAATCCAATAGCACGGGCACAGGGCTCGGCCTGCCTTTATGCAGAAGTCTGATAAGCAAATATGGTGGATCAATAAATATTGAAAGCAGAGAAGGAGCAGGAACCAAAGTTTATCTCTTCTTTCCTGAAATGGAGATTACGAATGAATAAGAATACTTTTAACATCCTTCTAGTGGATGATGAAGAAGGTTTGTTGATCGGACTAAAAAAAATTCTTGAATTAAGAGGTTTTTATGTTCTTACAGCTTTAACAGGAAAAAAGGCTGTTGAGATTTTAAAAAAGAATGAAATCGATCTGGCTTTTATTGATTTAAAGCTTGGTGATACTGACGGAATCGAAGTTGTAAGGGCTGTCCAGCCAACAACAACTCCTATTGTTATTATGACGGCTTTCGCAAGTGTGGAAACTGCAGTCCGCTCCATGAAAATAGGAGTTACGGATTACATTCAAAAACCTTTTAATAATGATGATATTTTGTCAATCGCAGATAGGTTTTTTCAAAAAAAAGATCACCAGCACCAGACGATCAAAATGGATTCTAAAAAGCTGGGCCGTTTGGTTTTCAAGAGTAAAAAAGTTTTGGAAGTTTTTGATACTGTCGAAAAAATCAAAGATTGTGATATTCCCATTCTTCTTCTTGGAGAAAGTGGAACCGGAAAAGAAGTTTTCGCCCGGCTCATTCATGAATTGGGTAAGAGAAAAAGACAACCCTTCGTAGGGATCAACTGCAGTGCGATTCCGGGAGAGCTTCTGGAATCAGAATTGTTCGGACACGAAAAAGGGTCTTTTTCGGGAGCCTTAACACTTAAACCTGGAAAATTTGAAATCGCCGAGGATGGAACTTTATTTCTTGATGAGATTGGAGATATGGAATACAAGCTGCAGTCAAAGCTTCTCCGTGTCCTGGAAGAAAAAAGTTTTGAGCATATTGGTGGAATAACTCCAATAGAATTCAAAGCCAGGGTTATCGCCTCCACGAACAGGGACTTGAAACAAATGGTAATCGATAAGGAATTCCGTTCTGATCTTTATTTTCGTTTGAGAGGGCTGGAAATTCTGTTACCTCCTCTCAGGGAAAGAAGAGAGGACCTTGACACTCTCATTCATCATTTCATGCAGCTGTATACAGAAAATCATAATAAAAATGTTTCCATATCTTCCGAGGCAATCCGTTTCATCAAGAATTACTCCTGGCCGGGAAATATCCGGGAATTGAAAAATGTTATTGAATCAGCTGTTCTTCTGGCAGAGGATGATTCATTGCTATTACCAAAACATTTCAACATAGAAGATGAGAACGCAAATGATGAAGAAAAAAGAATCATCAATGAACTGGAAAAAAAATACATTCTTAAAACTCTGGAAAAAAATCAGTTCAATCGCACACTGGCAGCCCAGGATCTCAAGATTTCGAGAAAAACCCTCTATAACAAAATAAAAAAATATACAACCTAATGATTCAACACAGGCTAAACAACAATTTAAGGTTACCCGATATTACACATGTTGAGTATTTCTTTTCAGAAAGACCTCCCTTCTATCAAAACCTGGTCCTTTCATTTTTATAAACCCTTATGTGGATTGGAATTAAAAAATCAATAAATAGAATTTTCTTGGCATGTTTATTGCGTAAATATGGATACCAAAATTTTCGGAGGTTTTTTTAATGAAAAACAAAAAGCTGTTTACTGTCCTGGTTCTGGCTCTGGCCGCCGTCTGTCTGAGTACTCCCCTGTTTGCCGGAGGTGCCCAGGAGGCGGGAGACTCCCGTCCTACGTTTGTCATGGTTCCCAAACTGGTTCATCCTTTTTATGAGCCCTGTATTGAAGGCTTCAAAGACGCGGGATTAAAATACGGGGTGAATATTGAAGTGGAGAGTCCCCCCAAATTTGACATCGCCCTTCAGGTAAAGGTTATTGAAGACCTTATTGCCAGGGGTGTTGACGGGATTGCCATTTCGGCAGTGGATAACAAAGGACTTGTGGCCGTAGTGAATGAAGCCATCGCTGCAGGAATTACTGTGATATGCTTTGATGCCGATGCACCAGCCACAAACCGGGCTTGTTATATCGGGACAGTTAATGAAGCAGCAGGTTACACCGCCGGCGAGTACATGTTCAATTTAATGGGAAACAAAGGAAACGTTGCGATCCTCCAGGGAGGCTTGGCTCCCAATCTGAACGCCCGTCAGGACGGCTTTAGAGCTGCCGCGGCAAAATCCGGTGTCAAGATTGTGGCTTTTGAAGATTTTCAGGCTGATTTTGCCATGGGAGTCAATAAAACCGAAGCCCTTCTGGAAACCTATCCAGATCTGAATGCGATTTTCGGTGTCTCGGCTTACGGTGCCCCCACCGCAGCAACGGTACTTAAGGAACAAGGAAAATCCGGTAAGGTAGTTATTGGCGGATTTGATGATCTGGCCGAAACAATAACCGGAATCAACGACGGTTCCGTTCAATTCTGTCTTGTTCAGAAAGCCTACAAAATGGGGTGGCTCTCGGTAGAAAAACTGCTTGATTTGAGAGCAGGGAGAATGGTTCCCGATATCATTGATACAGGAATTATTATTGTCACAAAGGATAATGTGGATTCCTACATGGGTCAGGTTAAATCCGAAGTTCAATAAAAGAAAACGATTGAAGAATGAGGGGCAGATTAATTATCTGCCCCTTTTACAAGGAGATACGGAAAAATGGCAGACTTGATCGAAATTGAAGAAAAGCCAATACAGTCAAAAACTACAAGAAGCAATATTTTTTATCATTTAATCAAGAAGAAAGAGTCGGCTATTTTTCTGGCATTGCTGGGGATCATGGTGATTATAACCCTGATCGCTCCCCAATTTGCCACCATTGGGAATATTTATCGGGTAACCAGGCAAATCTCTTTTGTGGCCATTGCGGCCCTTGGAGTTTTTACAGTTATTCTTACCTCGGGCATCGATCTTTCCGTAGGTTCCCTGATCGGACTAAGCGGCATAACCTGCGGTGTGGCCATGGCCTGGGGATTAGGTCCCATTCCAGCCGTTTTAATCGGCATGGGTACAGGATTTGGCGTGGGATTGATCAATGGTTTTCTGGTTTCCTATGTGGGGATTACCCCTTTTATTGTTACCCTGGGTATGCTGAGTATGGCCAGAGGAACCATCTGGATTATCACAAAAGGGTGGCCGATTGAAAATATAGATAAAAGAATCCTTGTAATAGGACAGGGAGATTTCCTTGGAATTCCCTTACCCGTGATAATTATGATAGTTGTGTCGATAATCATGCATTATTTTCTAAGGTCTACGGTTTTTGGAAGAAGGGTGTATGCCATAGGCGGAAATGAGGAGGCGACAAGGCTCTCGGGAATCAATGTCAAAAAGATCAAATGTCTTGTCTATGGAATTTCCGGTTTACTGGCTTCCATCACGGGAATTATTCTTGTTGCCCGGTTCAATTCCGCCCAGACTTCCAGTGGAGAAGGATGGGAACTGGATGCCATAGCCGCGGCTGTCATCGGAGGAACATCGCTTATGGGAGGCGCCGGAAGCGTGGTTGGTGTACTTATCGGCGCGGCTATCATGGGCGTCATAAGAAACGGTCTGGTACTGATGAGGGTTTCGGCCTACTGGCAGACCGCCATAATGGGATTTATCATTATTCTCGCCGCTGTTATTGATCGCATTAAAAACAGGCAGGTTTCGTAATGTCGGAATTCCTGATAGAAATGAAAGGGATCAGTAAACAGTTTCCCGGTGTAAAGGCTTTAAAGAATGTCGACTTACGTATTGCCAAAGGGGAAATCGTCTGTCTTCTGGGAGAAAACGGAGCCGGAAAATCAACCCTGATGAAAATTCTCACCGGGGTCTACAAGCCGGATGAGGGCAGTCTCTTCTACAATGGAAAACCTCTCACCTTAAATTCGCCCCGTGATGCCTATGAACAGGGAATTAATATTATTTTTCAAGAGTTCAACCTTTGTCCCAATCTTTCTGCCATGGAAAATCTTTTTATGGGTAACGAGAACCGGACAAAATACGGTTTCTTTTCTTATAAGGAAACAAGAAAAAAAGCTAAGGATTTTTTTTCCCGTTTAAAAATTGATATTGCAACGGATATTCCTGTGGCAAAATTGGGCGTTGCCCAGCAGCAGATGATAGAAATTGCCAAAGCTCTTTCCTATGATACAAGGGTCCTGATTATGGATGAGCCAACATCAGCCCTGGCCATAAAAGAGATAGAAAATCTTTTTCTAATTATGAAAGAACTTAAAAAAAAGGGTATTTCCATTATTTTTATTTCCCATAAACTCGAAGAAGTTCTGGAAATCACCGACCGGATTGTGATACTGAGAGATGGAGAAAACTGCGGCGATGTGATGACCTCCGCCACCAGCAGGAAACAGCTGGTTTCACTAATGGTCGGCCGGGAGTTACATAATTTTTATACAAAACGCAAAACTAAACCTTCCAATGAAACTGTTTTTGAAGTCCGGGGTATGTCTGGGCCTCCCCACATAAAGAATGTGTCTTTTCATGTTAAAAAAGGGGAAATTTTAGGCCTTGCCGGCCTGGTGGGAGCGGGAAGAACAGAGCTGGCCAATCTACTGATAGGAGCGGAAAAGAAAACAGAAGGAACTGTTTTCTTACAGGGTAAAGAAATCAGGATTAATTGTCCCAGAGACTCTGTTGCGGCCCGAATCGCCTATCTTCCCGAAGACAGAAAGAACCTCGGGCTGGTGCTTCCCATGGGTGTAAGAGAAAACACTACCTTGAGTATTCATAATAAAATACTTGGACTTTTTCGCTCCATCAGTCCTTCAAAAGAAAACACAGTCACCGATAAATATATTTCAGATCTAAGGATTAAAGTGAGCAGCCGGGAACAGGTGGTGAATACCCTTTCGGGGGGAAACCAGCAGAAGGTGGTCATCTCTAAATCTCTTGCTTTAAAACCCCTGTTGCTCATCCTTGATGAACCCACCCGGGGAATAGACGTGGGAGCCAAAGCGGAGGTCCATAATATTATTTCCGCACTCGCCGATGAGGGGATGTCCATAATTGTGATTTCTTCAGAGTTGCCGGAAATCTTTCATTTAGCCGATCGGATACTTGTCATGCATGAGGGAAGAATTACCGCCGACCTGCCCATTGAAAAAGCAGACCAGGAATCCGTGATGTACGCCGCGATCGGGGAAGTTTGAATACCGGACCTTTTGGTTAGGGAGTTCAGAAAGGCTGAACCACTGTGATAGACCCGGGGGCCATAACTGGACAGGATGTTCTGCGGGGAAACACGGGAAAAATCCGGATCGAGTCCTGCCAGGGGGTTACGCCAGGGCTTTGAGCGCCCCGTTTTTGCCCCATATCCTTCATGGACTGATGCCTCTCCCCCTCCGGGAGGGTTTTTTCATAAAAAATCCTTTTTTAGACTTAAGTTAATTGACATTAACAAAATCACCCCCTATAATTAGGTCATCCTAATTACTTTTGTTGAGGCGTATATTATGAATATCATGGATTACCCGACCTGCCTGAACTCTGCGGGAGAGCTTAAGCCGGGACAACGGGGCCGTATCACCGGCCTGGGCAAGGGACGGAGTTTCCGGGCCCGGATGCTGGGGCTGGGTGTCCGCCCCGGGGCGGAGCTTGAGATAGTGGGCGGTCGGCCCGGAGGCATGAGACTGATCCAGGTGGACCGGCAGAAATTCATGCTGGGCGCCGAAATGCTGAATCATATCTATATCGAAGGAGCCGAATCATGAACCAGAAGACTCTCACCACCCTTTCCCGGATGATACCGGGCGAAAAAGCGGTCATCACAGCCTACCGGGAAGGCCCCCGGGAATACCGCCGGAAGCTGCTTTCCTTCGGTCTCACCGTGGGAACCGAAATCGTACTTAAGAAAGCCGCCCCCCTGGGCGACCCGGTGGAGATCACCGTCCGCGGCTACAGCCTCAGCCTGAGAAAGGCAGAGGCGGAAATTCTGGAACTGGAGAAGAACTGATGAAAGAACAAGTCATGACCCGGGTATTGACCGTCGCCCTGGCGGGAAACCCCAACTGCGGCAAGACCACCATTTTCAACGGCCTCACCGGCTCCACCGCCAAGGTGGGAAACTGGCCGGGGGTAACGGTGGAAAGAAAACAGGGTATCCTCAGAGAGGGAGACCGGGAAATCAGCATCGTGGACCTGCCGGGGATCTACTCACTGGCGGCGGAATCGGAGGACGAAAAGGCGGCCCGGGATTTTCTCATCAGCGGCAGCGTGGACGTGGTGGTGAGCATTCTGGATGCGGCCCACCTGGAGAGAAACCTCTACCTCACCGCCTCGCTGATCGAGACGGGCCTTCCCGTGGTGGCTGCCCTTAACATGATGGACAGCGCCGAAAAGGAAGGCCTCCAGATCGATCCTGTGGTTCTCTCACGCCGGCTCGGCTGCCCCGTCATTCCCCTGTCCGCCACCCGGAAGGAGAGCCTGGAAGGGTTCAAACAGCAGCTTGTTACGGTACTCCACGAAAACTCCGCCCCCGCCGGCGGAGCCCTTCCGGTAAGATACGGCAGCGAAATCGAAGAGGTTCTGGAGGGCTGGGCCGAATCCCTGGAGGAGACCGCCCGGAACCTGCGGGTAGCCCCCCGGTTCCTGGCTCTTAACCTCCTCGAGGAGGACGAATACATCCTTGCCCTGACCGGAGATAATCCAGGCCCCGAGGCGGTTGCTGCGGAACGGGAAAAACTGCAGAGCCGGCTGCCCGAAAGCCCCGACATGATCATCGCCGACCGCCGCTATGCCTGGATCGCCGACGTGTGCCGCCAGGCGGTCAAACCGCCCGAGGAGGCCAGGGGCCGCACCGGCAAGGCCGATGCGGTGCTGATGCACCGGTTTCTCGGCATTCCTCTGTTCATAGGCATCATGTATCTGGTTTTCTGGGCCACCATGGCCGTCGGGGGAAGTTTTATCGACTTCTTCGACATCCTCTTCGGCGGCATCTTCGTAGACGGCCTGGGAACCCTGCTGGCCCGCTGGGGAACCCCGGACTGGCTGGTCTCCCTCATCGCCGGGGGGGTCGGCGGCGGAATTCAGACAGTGGCCACCTTCGTCCCCATCATCTTCGTCATGTTCTTCATGCTCAGCCTTCTGGAAGATTCGGGTTACATGGCCCGGGCAGCCTTCGTCATGGACAGGGCCATGAAAGCCCTGGGTCTTCCGGGTAAAGCCTTCGTTCCCCTGCTCATCGGCTTCGGATGCACCGTCCCCGCCATTATGGCGGCCCGGACCCTGGAGTCGAAGCGGGACCGGTTTATGACCATCTTCATGAGTCCCTTCATGTCCTGCGGCGCCCGGCTCCCGGTGTACGCCCTCTTCACGGCTGCCTTCTTCGGCGCCCGGTCCGGGGCAGTGGTGTTTTCCCTTTACTTTGCGGGGATTCTTCTCTCCGTCCTCACCGGGGTACTTCTGAAGAACACCGTTTTCAGAGGGTCCTACACCTCCTTCGTGATGGAGCTCCCCGATTACCACATGCCCCACCTGGGAAAACTGACCAGAAGCGCCTGGCAGCGGCTTAAGATCTACCTCTTCCGGGCGGGAAAGGTCATTGTTCTGGTTGTGACGGTTCTGGCTTTCTTTAACTCCCTGGGGATCGACGGATCCTTCGGCAACGAAGATTCGGAGGAGTCGGTCCTGGCGGTGGTGGGAAAATCCATCACTCCCGTCTTTACCCCCATGGGCATCGAAGAGGACAACTGGCCCGCTACGGTAAGCCTCTTCACGGGCCTTTTCGCCAAGGAAGCGGTGGTGGGAACCCTGAACGCCCTCTACTCCCAGGATGCCTTTGCTGACGGAGAAGGGGGGGAGGAAGAGGACCCCTGGTCACTGCCGGCCGTGGCAGCCGAAGCCTTTATCAGCATCGGAGAAAACCTGTCCGGGGTGGCAGGGGCTCTGCTCGATCCTCTGGGAATCGGAATCATCACCGGCGACCGGGAATCAGCCAGGGAAGAACTGGAAACCGATGATTCGGTTTTCTCAGGGCTTCAGGCTAACTTCAGCCCCGTCAGCGCCTACGCTTACCTGCTCTTCATCCTGATCTACTTTCCCTGTGTGGCCGCCCTGGGCGCGGCGATCCAGACCACGGGGAAAGGCTACGGCACCCTTCTGGTCACCTATCTGACCCTGCTGGCGTGGATCGTGGCCACCCTGTTCTACCAGATCTTTGAAGGGGGATCGGTCCTCTGGATCGGCACGGCCCTGATTCTGCTCCTGGGTATCTACGGCAGCTTTCTGGTCCTGGGCCGGCGCTCCCGGATGGATGCGCTGAACAGGAATTAATGCTATTCTCTAGGGGCTAAGGGGGATAAAAGGATAATGGCACCGGAAAAAGATTTTTCCATAGAAGAACTTTACAGCAAGTTCCCCGCCGCCCTGGAGTATCTGAAGGAGATATTTCTGATCAACCGGGACTACGGCCGGGTTCAGAACTCGGTGATCGCCAAACGGCTGGGGGTGTCCAAGCCGGCGGTCACCCAGGCCATGAACCGCCTGAGAAAGTACAACCTGATAGAACAGGATCTCTACGGCTCCATCAACTTAAAGCCCCGGGGCCGCATGGCGGCGGTGCGGATTCTCAAAAGGCACTACCTGGTGGAGCATCTTCTCATAGGAAAGCTCGATTACCCCTGGGTCAAGTCCGATGAAGAAGCCTCCCGGATTCAGGCCTCTCTCTCCGATGAGTTTACCGATTACCTGTTTGAACTGTTCCAACACCCCGATACCTGCCCCCATGGCAACCCCTTTCCCGACACTCCCCGGGAGAGGGAGATCCTGGGAGCTCCCCGGCTCGTCACCGCTTCTCCGGGAGAACGGGGCCGGCTGGTCCGGATCACCGAAGAAGGAGAGGCGGCGGAGGGGCTGCTGCAGTTCTGCTATGAAAACCGCCTCCAGCCCGGCCAGAACCTGGCTGTCCATCGAGTCGGAAAGGGAGAAACGGTGGTGGGCGAAACGGAAGGGACGGGAGAAATCGCCATTCCGGAAAAATATGCCCGGTACATCTGCTACACCCCCGGGGGGGCCTGACCGCTCCGGATTCCCGATTCCATGATGCCCAGATAAAAATCCCAGTTATTCCTGTAGTCTTTCTTGATCTTGTCCGAATCGGTTTCCTTCTTCAATTCTTCCAGAAAATCAAGTCTGGTTTTCTGAAGAAGCCACATGGCCAGTTCCAGGACCCTCTCCTTGGGATATCGAAGTCCCTCGGTGCCGATGTCGCCGAAAAGGTCATAGAAGTGCTTCACAAAGATGCCGCTCACCTCCCCGGCGATCTTGTCATCCGGGAGATGGGATGTCCGGACGATGAGGTGGATGATTTCCGGCTGGTCCAGATAGAAATCGATGGCCAGCTCAGCCACGTGGCGGAGCCGGGCCAGCAAGTCGGGCTGAAGATCCCGGTTTTCATCCTTGATCCGGCGGTTAAGATAGGCGTAGAGGGTGGAATAACCGAACTCTACGGTGAAGAGGAAGAGCTCTTCCTTGGAAGAGACGTATTCGTAGAGCCCTCCCTTGGAGATTCCCGCCCGCTTGATAAGACGGTCCAGAGAACCGGCGCTGTAGCCGTTCTCCCCGAACTCCCGGACGCATGCTCCAATGATTCTCATCTTCTTCTTTTCCGACAGGTTTTCAAATGTTGGTTTCACCCTGGCTTAGTCCTCCCGCAGATCGACCACCCTTCTTACCTTATCTCCCCCGGTTCTTCCCAGGGTCCGGGGCTCGGTCAGGGTAATTTTAGCATGAAGTCCGAACCGTGAGATCAGTTGATTCTGTATTTTTTCCTTAAAATCTTCCACCCGGCGCACTTCGTCGAAGGAAAAAAAGTCCGGGGTCATTTCCACTTGGATCTCGATACGCCCCAGCCCTTCCTGCCTGTCCAGGATGATCTGAAAATGCGGTTCCACCCCTTCGATTTCAAAAAGGAGCGCCTCGATCTGAGAGGGGAAGAGGTTCCTGCCGTCGATAATGATCATGTCGTCGATTCGGCCCGAGACCCTTTCGATCCGGCGCAGGGTGCGGCCGCAGGGGCAGGAGCCCGGCAGGATACGGGAAATATCCCCGGTACGGTACCGGATCAGGGGGAAGGCCTGCTTGGTGATGGTGGTAAAAACGAGCTCCCCCACCTCTCCCTCGGGGAGCACCTTCAGGGTCTCAGGATCGATCACCTCCACGATGAAGTGATCCTCGCTGACGTGGAGACCCCGCCGTTCGGAACATTCGAAGGCTACCCCGGGGCCGATGATTTCACTGAGGCCGTAGTTGTCGTAAGCCTTGATCTTCAGCTTCTCTTCGATCTGGTGCCTCATATTTTCACTCCACGGCTCGGAACCGAAAAGCCCCACCCGCAGATTCAGATCCTCCGGGGTTATCTTCTGTTCTTCCAGCACCGAGGCCAGATGGAGGGCGTAACCGGGGGTGGAAATCAGCGCAGAGGTACGGTAGTCCTTCATGATCCGGGCCTGTTTGATTACCTCCTCCCCCGCCACGGGAATCACCGAAGCCCCCAGCTTCTCCGCCCCGTAATGAAAACCCAGTCCCCCGGTGGATTGGGAATAGTTAAAAGCGATCTGCACCAGGTCATTCCCGTCGACCCCGGCGGCGGAAAGAACCCGGGCGGTCAGGGACGACCAGGTGTTCAGGTCGGTCTTGGTATATCCCACCACCACGGGGATGCCGGAGGTTCCCGAGGTGGAGTGGATCCTGACAATATCCCGGAGGGGCACCGCGAAGGCTTCGTAGGGGTAGCTTTTTCGCAGATCTTCCCGGGTGGTCAGGGGGAGCCGGGAAAGATCTTCCAGACTCTTAACCCCCTCGATGTCGATCCGCCGTTCATCGTAGAGGCTGCGGAAAAACGAGACGTTCTTGTAAACCTGCCGGAGGGTCATCTGCAGCCGCTCCACCTGGAGCTGCTCCCGGTCTTCCCTCTCCATGGCTTCATACTCTCTGGAATACATCACTCATCCTCCCTTCTAAGCCAATTTCAAAAATAACCGATTTTTGAAATTGGCTCCTTAATCGGTGAACTCTTTGTAGTCCCGGCCCAGATAGGCTCTCTTCACCTCGTTGTTGTCAAGAAGATCCGACCCCGTTCCTTCCATGATCAGGGAGCCCGTCTCCATAACATAGCCCCGGTGGGCTATCTCCAGCACCGCCCGGGCGTTCTGCTCCACGATCAGCACCGTCTTCCCCTGATCCTTCAGGGCTTTCACCACGCTGAAGATGTCCCGGACAATCAGGGGCGCCAGCCCCATGGACGGTTCATCCATGAGGAGGAAATCCGGTTCCGACATGAGGGCACGGCCGATGGCGACCATCTGCTGCTCCCCTCCAGAAAGAGTTCCCGCCAGCTGGTTCCGCCGCTCCTTCAGGACCGGAAAAAGGCGGTACACCTCTTCCAGGTTATCCAGACTCCGCCGCCGGCCCCGGCGGCCGCTCAGGCTGTAGCCCCCCAAAATCAGATTTTCCCTCACCGTCAGGGAGGGATAGAGCTGCCGCCCCTCCGGAACCAGGGCGCACCCCCCCCTCACCATCAGGTCCGGCCGGCCCGGCTCCAGGGGATTCCCCTGAAGGAGTATCTCCCCGGAGGCCGGTTTCACCAGTCCGGCAATGGTGTTCAGGAGGGTTGACTTTCCCGCCCCGTTGGCGCCGATGATGGTGACGATCTCCCCGGCCTTGACGTGGAGGCTGATCCCCTTGAGAACTTTGAGTTTACCATACCCCGCTTCGAGGCTGCGGATCCTAAGCATCCTCCCCTCCCAGATAGACCCGGATCACCGCCTCGTTCCCCTGGATATCCCGGGGAATGCCCTCGGCAATCTTTTCTCCGAAGTTGAGAACCGCGATCTCATCGCAGATATCCATCACCAGGGACATGTCGTGTTCCACCAGCAGCACCGTCCTCCCCTGATCCCGGACCTCCTGGATCCGCCGGGCCAGATCCTCGGTCTCATGCATGTTAAGCCCCGCGGCGGGTTCATCCAGGAGGAGCAGCGCCGGGTCTCCTGCCAGGGCCCGGGCCAGTTCCACCGACCGCTGCTGCCCGAAAGAAAGGTTTCCCACCTCGGTCCGGGCCAGGCCGGTCAGGTCCAGCCACTCCAGCAGGGGCATCACTTCCTCCACCGCCCGCCTCTCTTCCCGGCGGCTTTTCCGGGAGGCCCCCATTCCCCCCAGGAAACCGGCGGAGCCCCGGGTATGGTGACCAAGGAGGATGTTGTCCAGCACCGAAAGACCGGTGCAGAGTTTCAGGTTCTGAAAGGTCCGAAGAAGACCGCGCCGGGCCATCTGAAACGGCTTTTCCCCGGTAACCGTCTCGCCGTTAAAGCAGACCCGGCCGGCGCTGGGGGGGAAGGTTCCGGCCATCATGTTGAACAGGGTGGTTTTTCCCGCCCCGTTGGGACCGATCACCGCCTTGATGGACCCCCGGTTCACGTTAAAGGAAACATCCTTCACCGCATGGAGGCCGCCGAAAGATTTATGAAGCCCCTCAACCCGAAGGATCGGGTTGAAGCCGGGATTTGAAAGGAGATCAGCCATGGATTACCTCCTTTCGGTTCCTCCGGACCCTGTTCAAAATTTCCACTAACCGGACTTTGAAGGTTCGTAAGGTCCCGGCCCCGAGGATTCCACCGGGAAAGAACGTCATCATCACCACCAGAACCAGGCCGAACACCGCTTCATCGTAGTGGCCGAATACCCCCCGAAGAGAGAGAAAATTCAGAACCGATCCCACCATCAGAGTTCCCCAGAGGTTGGCCATACCCCCCACCGCCACGATGGCCACATACCTTACCGACTTGGCCACCCCCGCTTCGGAGGGACCGATACCGCCGTTGTAGTGGGTCATCAGGAATCCCGCCAGGGCGGACAGCACCGCCCCGATAACAAAGACCTTCACCTTGTACCGGGCCGTATCCACTCCCATGGCGGAAGCCGCCTCCTCACCCCCGTGGAGGGATCGAAGGGCCCGGCCCACCCGGGAATTGATCAGGTTGATAAGAAGAACTAGAACCAGCAGCACCACCAGCCAGGCGATGTAGTAGTTGGCAATCCGGGAGGACATCTCACCGCTTACTTCAAGACCGGGAACCAGGGCGAAACCCGGCACGTTGACAAGCCCGTCAGCTTCGCCGAAGAGGCGGGTTCCCAGAACGATCCGGTAGACGATGAGGCCGAACCCCATGGTGGCCATGGCCAGATAGTGGCCCCGGAGCCTCAGCACCGGCACCCCCAGAAGGTACGCCGCCGCCGCCGCCAGAATAAGGGCTACCGCCAGGCTGACCCAGGGAGACAGGTGAATCACCGTGCCGCCGTAGAGGGTCTCTTTAGGGATTACCAGCCCAAGCCCCTGAAGGACCGTGAAGAAAGCCGTTCCCCCCAGATCCGTCAGATCCCGGGTGGTAAGAAAGGCGGTGGTATACCCCCCCAGGGCGAAAAAGCCCGCCTGGCCCAGGGAAATCTGCCCCGCATAGCCCATGACCAGACAGAGCCCCAGGGCGGCCAGGACGTAGTAGGCCGACATGGTCAGCTGGGTCAGGTAAAACCCCTTTCCCAGAATCAGGGTTGCCAGCTGTATCAGCACCACCGCCGCCGCCACAGCGGCCACGGGTCTGTAACGCTTCATTTCAGTACTCCCTCAGGGCGGCGGCCCGGGATGATCCGAAAAGCCCGCCGGGCTTGACCACCAGAATCACCAGGAGGATCACCATGGAGATCACATCCTTGTAGGCCATGGGCAGGAGGCTGATGCTGAAAGATTCGATAATCCCCAGAAGCAGCCCCGCCGCCACCGCCGAGAGGGGGTTCCCCAGCCCTCCCAGGATGGCCACGGTGAACCCCTTGAGGGCCAGGTCGGTTCCCATGGCGTAGTGGGTCTGGGTCAGGGGAGACACCACGCAGCCCCCCAGGGCGCCGATCCCTGCGGAGACCAAGAAGGCCAGGCTTACCATCCTCTCGGTCCGGATACCGCAGAGTTTGGCGGCCCTTCGGTTCTCGGAACAGGCCCTGAGGGCCTGGCCGGTGAGGGTGAACTTAAGAAACAAGAACAGCCCCGCCGTCACCGCCAGGGTCGTCCCCAGAACCCAGAGCACCTGGGGCGATATCCGGGCCCCCAGAATATTCAGTGAAGAAATTTCACTGCCGGAAAAAAACCGCAGGGCCCGGATCTGCTCATCCCAAACCGCCAGGGCCCCTTCCCGGATCAGCAGGGAGAGACCGATGGTGATCACGATCATCCCCAGCACCGATCCGCTTTTCATCCTGCGGATGAACACCAGCTCCATCAGCCCTCCGAAGGCGGCGGTGAGCAGCACAGCCAGAACCACCGCTATCCCCAGGGGCATAAATCGGGAAAAACTGTAGGCCAGCATCCCCCCGAGCATGACGAACTCCCCCTGGGCAAAGTTGATGATCCCCGTGGCGCTGTAGATGATGTTGTACCCCACCGCCACGAAGGCGTAGATGCTGCCCACGGTGATTCCCGCGAAGAGGTACTGCAGAAGCTGTCCGGAACCCACGGCCGCCCCTAGTTCCGGTAGAAGGCGAACCGGCCGTCCCGGACCGTCAGCAGTTCCAGGGAATCCATTCCCAGGCCGTTGTGGTCGGCTGCGGTCATGGTGAAAATTCCCCCGGTGCCGGGAAAACCGGAAATCGATTCCAGGGCGTCCCTCACCGCGTCCCGGTCGGCGGAACCGGCTTTGCGGATCGCCTCCAGGGTCAGCATGATGGCGTCCCAGGCGTGACCGCCGAAGGTGCTCACCGCCTCGCCGAACTTTTCTTCATAGGCGGTTTTGTAGGCCACCAGATTCGCCTTCTGGGGATGATCGTCGGGAAGCTGTTCCGCCACCAGGAGGCGGCCCGCGGGGAAAATGATCCCTTCGCCGGCGGCACCGGCGGCTTCCACATACTTGATATTACCGAAACCGTGGCTTTGAAAGAGGGGAACCTCCATGCCGAGCTGTTTCATGTTCTTGGGCACGATGGACTGGGCGGGAACGATGGACCAGTTCACCACCGCCTCCACGTCCCGGGCCCTCAGCTTGGTCAGCACCGCCGTGAGGTCTGTGGCGGCGCTGTCGTAGGTTTCCGCCGCGGCAATTTCGATACCGAACCGGGGAGCGTATTTCACCAGCTGGCCCATACCGGCATTTCCGAAACCGGTATTCGCCGCCACCACCCCGATCCGGGAAATACCCATCTCGTTCATGGCCCCGAAGATCCACTCCGCCACGTAATTGTCCTTCTGGGGAGTCTTGAAGACGTACCGGGCCACCGGATCAACGATGGCCTCCGCGGCGGCGCAGGAGATCAAGGGAGTCTTGAGGGATTCACAGAGATCCTTGATCTGCATGGTTTCACCACTGGTGGTGGGGCCGATGATGGCCGTCACTTGATCTTCCTCGATGAGCTGCTTGGCAAAAGAGAGAGCCCTCTCGGGATTCCCCGCCGAATCCTTGACGATCAGTTCAATCTGACGACCCAGGATACCCCCCTTGGCGTTAATCTCTTCCACCACCATCTCCGCCGTCCGGGCCTCCGGGGCTCCCAGAAAGGATGCTCCCCCGGTAACGGCCAGGATGGCTCCGATCTTGATGGTATCCTCTTCTTTCCGGCAGCTTCCCAGGCCCAGGGCCAGCAGCGCCGTCAGCAGCAGCACGGTCTTTTTCATACAATCCTCCGGTAATCATCATGTCTTGGCGACTATATGGTCGGTTTAATGACTGATTAGTCTTTTTTCTGACCGATTGGTCGGTTTCGACAATACCCCGAATAGGGAGGCTGGTCAAGGAGATTTTTTCTTCATTCTGCCCATCGATTGACGAAACAAAATCTGACTACTACAATAATATTACGCCTGATGAACCCTAAGGCCCGGGGAGGAAGAAACGGATGAACGAAAAACTGGTGGTCCTCTGGACCAGCGGAGACCGAGAGGTTGCGATCAATATGGTGTTCATGTACACCCTGAATGCCAAAAGAAAAGGGTGGTTTTCCGAAGTGACCCTGATTGTGTGGGGTTCTTCCGCCAAGCTGCTCAGCCAGGATGAAGAGCTTCAGATTCTGGTGAAAGAAATGCAGGTTGAAGGAGTAAAAACTGAAGCCTGCCTGCGGTGCGCCGAGAACTACGGAGTCGTCGGAGACCTGGAGAACCTCGGAATAGAGGTGAAGCTCATGGGCCAGCCGCTGACGGGGTATCTGAAGGAAGACCGCAAGGTTCTGACTTTCTAAAAAGTTTTCCCTGGTTGCTGCGGTGGGACAGGGCTGGGACGACTTCAGGAGCACAGCCGGATGAGCCGGCCTTGTACTTCTACAGCACTGAATCCCAATTTTTCCTTAATCCAGCGAAGTGTTTCCTCCCGGTAAATAAAAACATGGGTCTCGTCATTTCTATAGTACCAGGTATCGAAGTGAATCTCCGGTTCATACAGATGGGTCATGATGAAAAGGCAGCCTTCAGGATTCAGCAAGTCTTTGAGGAGCCTGAACTCCCCGGAGGGGTTATGAAAATGTTCTATGACTTCACAGCAGACGATGTAATCGTATTTCTCTTCTAACAGGGCCGTATCATGGCAGAAAAAGGGATCATAGGGACGTATGTCATACCCCTTTTTCTTCAGTAACGCTGAAATCACCGGTCCCGGACCTGCTCCAAAATCGAGCCCCTTGTGGGATGCCTTAAAATTTTTCAAAACAGCATCGGTTATGGGAGATACGAATTTCTGATACCGGGGATCATGAATATCGTTATTGTGGAGTTCATATCTTGCTTTTTCTTCCTCAGGGCCGGGAAAGAGATGTGGAGGCTTGAATATTCCCCCGCATATTTCACAGGAAAAGAAAGCTTCCTTGAAAAAAAAGCCGGGATTCTCACGACCACAGAGAGGACAAAAAACCCTGTTTTTGGCATTATCCATAGACAGAAAGATACTCTCTAATTCACTTTAATAGAAGTAAGCCAATTTCAAAAATCGCTGATTTTTGAAATTCCCTCAAGTGATTATAAAAACCTAGACCCTGCACTATTTGTGCGCCCACAACCACAGGGGCCGTCGCATGATACTTTTCCTCCCGCTTCACCGTCGATAATAAAAGGGTTACACCGGGTTCTATTTTCTCTATCAGGGCGGGATGGGAGCCCCATCCCGCCTTCAAAAAGATAACAAACCATGACTGCTGAGGAACTGAAATTTGCCTTGAATCATATGGTGAGCCGGGGAACCGGGCGGTCTTTTTCTACAAAACCCCCAGGGCCGCCTCATAATCGGGTTCCTGGGCAATCTCGGGAACCTGCTCGGTGTAGATGATCCGGTTTTCCTCATCCAGTATCACCACCGCCCGGGAGCAGAGTCCCTTCAGGGGGCCCTCGGCGATCCTCAGACTGTAGTCGTCGGGAAAACTGCTGCGGAAGGTAGAGAGGCCGGTAACGTTCTTGAGGCCCTCCACTGAACAGAACCGTTCCTGGGCAAAGGGAAGATCCGCTGAAATCACCAGAACCGATACGTTCTCCTTTGAACCGGCGGCTTCGTTAAACCGGCGGGCCGAGGCGGCGCACACCGAAGTGTCGAGGCTGGGAACAATATTGAGGAGCTTTTTCCTGCCCTTGAAATCAGCCAGGGTTTTTTCACTCAGATCTCCGGCGGTGAGGGTAAAATCGGGAGCACTGGTGCCAACCCGGGGAAGGTCTCCCACCGTACCGGAAGCCACATTGCCATGCAGGGTTACTTTTGCCATATCTATCTCCTTCGTATATATGATCGTTTTAATAATATTAATTTACTGACAGAGCGAAGGAAATCCAAGGGAATTCTCGAAGTGAATCAAAAGCTTCGGTAGAAAAAAGATCAATATAGATAGAATTCCGGTGGCCGAATCTCAAGGCCAGCGACGTTCCCCCGCCAAGAATAAAGGAATTGAAATCCGGGTTGGCCATAATGTCACGAAGAAGAGACAGAAGCTCTGGTGAGACGCTGGTGGGATGGCTTTTCATAGAGACACATACAGCTCTAAAAAATGAGCTGTTTTGGGATCAATTCGAAGCCGGGGTTTCAGATCAAGCAGCCGATTTTTATCATAGTATTTCCGGATTATGAGCCAGTCTTCCCACCTTCCCCTTTGGAGAACCCGCTCCACAAGCCAACGGGCATGCCTGTCGGGATCAACGCTTTCCCTGGGCACATCCCAGAAAAGATAAGCGGACAGACTGTTTATCCATGATTCCATTCTCAGATAATATACCCTGCCCCCTGGACTGACAAGGGGCCCCTGATCGGAGCAGCAATCCGCATTTTTTCATAGGAAACCAGCCCCTTACTGGTTATACTGTCATCAATCCGATAGTACCAGGGAGGCAGGATATTCATGACAGAGCCATCCATCCTGTCAACAAAGCTTTTCACCCCCGCCTTCCCCCCCCGGGGCATTCATCGACAATCCCTGATCGCAAACCTGCACAGGGGGCTGGAAGAGAGGAGAATCCTGACCCTCGTTTCCGCCCCGGCGGGATACGGAAAGTCTACCCTTCTGGCCGAATGGATCTCGGCGTTTCAAAGCGATGCAGCCTGGCTCTCCCTGGACGAACGGGACAACAGCCCCCTTCGGTTCTGGACCTACCTGGCCAGCGCCCTCCAGACCGTGTCAAAACCCCTGGGTGAAGCGATGCTTTCGATACTGAAATCGGCTCAGCCCTTCGATCCTCCGGCCTTTCTCACCGCTCTGGTCAACGAAGCCGCCGCCCTGAACCGCCGGATCATCCTGATCCTCGATGACTACCATGTCATATCCCGGAAGGACATCCATCAGGATATGATTTTTTTACTGGAACACCTGCCTCCCTCCCTGCATCTGGTCATTTCCACCAGGACCGACCCGCCTTTCCCCCTCAGCCGTTTACGGGTCCGGGGACACCTGACCGAGGTACGGCTGGCGGACCTGCGATTCACCGTGGATGAATCTACCCGGTTTTTTAATTCCCTTCTGAACATGGGGCTGGACCCCGCGGAAGTGGAGGCCCTGGAATTACGGACCGAGGGCTGGGTGGCGGGTCTGCAGCTGGCGGCCCTCTCCCTGCAGGGGCGCAGCGACACCCATGCCTTCATCAGGGAGTTCACCGGCAGCCAGCATTTTGTGCTGGAATACCTGGTGGACGAAGTCCTTCAGAGACAGCCGGAACAACTTCAGCAGTTCCTCCTGGAAACATCGATCCTGGAAAGGATGAACGCCCCCCTGTGCGATGCCGTTACAGAAACAACCGGAAGCACCGAAACCCTGGAGGACCTGCGGCGGCGGAACCTCTTTGTTATCCCCCTGGACGGGGAACACCGCTGGCTGCGGTACCACCACCTGTTTGCTGAATTTCTCAAGGGCCATTTGAAGAGAACCCGGTCCGACCAGATACCCCTGCTGCACCGCCGCGCCGCCGCATGGTTTCAGGAGAACGGCCTGCCCGAAGAAGCCCTGCAGCACGCTTTCGCCATCCCCGACTATTCCTGCGTGAGCCGCCTGGTAATCGACCACTGGCGGCGGGTCTACCACAAGGGGCGGCTTGATACGGCGGTCCGATGGCTGGAATCCCTTCCCGGCGACCTGCTCCGCCAGTCACCGCCCCTGGGAGTGGCCTACTGCTGGACCCTCTTCATCCGGGGCGATTACGAACGAATCGATTCCTATCTCAAAAGCATTAAACAGGCTTTTGAGAAGGAGACTGCCACGAAAGAACCACCGGTGAACCACCCCGAATACCATATCATCCGGCATCAGGTGGCGCTGCTGGGGGCGGTGGTGCTGCGTCACCGGGGAAACCCGGCCGAAGCCATCGCAGAAATTAGTAAGCTTCTCCCGGCCATCGAAGAATTACGGGAGACCCTGGGGGAGACCTACCTCCATATGGGCCTCACAGCCTGCTATTCTCAGCTGGGGTACGCCTGCGCCGCCGCCCATGACTTTGATGGTGCCGAGGAATACCTGAGCCGCGTCAGCCCCCATGCCCGGGAATGCGGCAACATCTTTACCCTGGCCCATGCCACCATGGAATGGGCGCTCATCAGCCTGGCCCGGGGCCGGGTGGCGCAGGCTGAAGAAATTTGCCGCCGGGAACTGGCCCTGGCGGAACAGCTGCCCGGGGACGATTACCCCGCCTTCTGCCTGATTGAACTGGCCCTGGCGGATGTGCTCCGCGCCTCTCATAGAGAAGAGGAGGCCGGAGAGTATCTGGACCGGGGACTTGAGAGAGCCGCTGAAAGCGGCCATGAATACTATCTCGCCCGGGGATATCTGATCGCCGGCCGGCTCCACCACGCCCAGAACAAACCGGGCCGGGTCCAGGAAGATATTCAGAGGGCCGAGCAGATCGCCGTAATCCTCCACAACCGATTCCTGAATGAAGATATCCGCCTGACCAAAGAGGGGTTGAGTCCCGGGAAGCTCCCTGTTCAACCCCTGATAGAACCGCTGAGCGACCGGGAGCTTGAGGTTCTTCGCCTGATCTGTCAGGGTAAATCCAACCGGGAAATCGCCGAGGAACTCTTTCTGGCCCTGGATACAGTAAAGCGCCACGCCAATAATCTCTACGGCAAGCTGGGGGTCAGCCGCCGCACCCAGGCGGTCAACGAGGCCCGCCGGATGGGACTAACCTGATCGCCGGCATCACGGCTCAGCAACTAACACTAAAGTGTCAGCCGTAAATAAGGGAAAATTCCCACCTCCGTGGGAGTGATAAACTGTCAGTCTGCGCTAAACTCACCCCATGGAAACAAAGAATCACGAAAACTGGCACGAAATACGGCTGAAAGGCCACCTGGGAGAAAACAGCTTGATCTGGTTTGAGGATTTCACCAGGGAAAACAGCAGCGATGGAGAAACCATCCTCCGGGGCCCCATCACCGACCAGGCGGCCCTCCACGGCCTTCTGACCCGGATCTGCAGCCTGGGCCTGACTCTGACGCTTTTCCGGAAACTGGACCAGGGAGCACCGGACCATGGCGCCCGGTAAACGGCGGGGGAGAACCAAGATGATGTTTGCTTTACTTTGCCTGATAGGTGCGGGGATCCTGGGAGGTCTGACTCTTCTGTGGGCCTGGAGCCCCGGTCAACTCCAACCCTTCCTGGATAATGCCGGCCAGCGCCTCCCCAACAGCCTGTCGGAAAAAATATTCGTCCCCATTAACGGCACCGACCAGGGGATGTTTATAGAAAGTAAAAATATCGCCAACCCGGTTCTGCTTTTCGTTCATGGCGGGCCCGGCATGCCGGAATTCTGGATGACCCGGGAGTACCCCACGGGACTCGAGGACTTCTTCACTGTGGTCTGGTGGGAACAGCGGGGCGCCGGCCTCTCCTTTGATTCCCGGGTGAATCCGGAGGATATGACGGCGGAACAGTTCATCGCCGACACCCTTGAGGTGACCCGGTACCTGACTGACCGCTTCGGGAAGGAAAAAATCTACCTCATAGGCCACTCCTGGGGCAGCTATATGAGCATCCAGGCGGCGGCCCGGGCCCCGGAACTGTACCACGCCTACATCGGCATGGGCCAGATTTCCCGACAGCTGGAATCGGAGCTCCGGGCCTATGAGTACGCCCTGGACCGGTACGGGGAAAGGGGCGATACCCGGATGCTGCGGAAACTGGAAGCCGCACCGCCGGCCCTTGCGGTGCCTCTCCCCCGGGCCTATATGGCCCTGCGGGACAGCTACATGCACAACCTGGGCATCGGCACCACCAGGAACATGAAATCGGTCATCACCGGCATCTTCCTGCCTTCCTTCCGGTTTCCCGGATATACCCTGATCGAGAAGATCAACCTCTGGCGGGGCAAGATTCTCTCGAGATCAAGCCGTTTCGGCTTGTGGGAGGCCATGCTGGCCACGGATCTGCCGGAAAAGGTAAAAGAACTGGCGATTCCGGTTTATTTTCTCCACGGCCGGTACGACTATACCTGCAACTACACCCTGGCGAAAACCTATTTTGATTCCCTGGAGGCACCCATGAAAGGGTTCTACACCTTTGAAGAATCCGCCCACTCCCCCCTGTTCGAGGAGCCGGCAAAAGCCCGGTCCATCCTGGCCGGGGATGTGGCGGGCGGTAAAATCACCCTGGCCGATCCGGGTCAAAACGGAGGTTTGTGATGTACGGCAGAGCGATTCTCAATGACATGGCCCGGAGCAGGGTCATCACCTTGACTACCATGCTCTTCGTCACCGCCGCGGCCCTGCTGGTATCCCTGGCGGCGATTCTGGGGGTCCACCTCTCCGGCGCCATCGACACCCTGATGACCCGGTCAGAGACGCCTCATTTCATGCAGATGCATGCGGGCCCCCTGGACCAGGAGCGCCTGGAAGCCTTTGCCTTCCGGCAGGAAGCCGTGGCGGAATTCCAGGTGGCCGAGTTTCTCAATATGGAAGGAGCCCGGATTGTCTTTGAGGGCGGGTCCCTGGCCGGCAGCGTCCAGGACAACGGATTTACCGTCCAGGGAGAGAAGTTTGACTTCCTGGTCGACCTGGACGGCAACCCGATCCAGGCTTCCCAGGGAGAACTCTACGTGCCCCTGACCTACGGGCAGGCGGGGCTGGTGAAGCCCGGGGATGAGGTCAAGGTGGCAGAGAGGCCCTTTATCGCGGCGGGCTTTCTGAGGGATTCCCAGATGAACTCCCTTCTGTCGTCGTCCAAAAGGTTTCTTGTGAGCCCCGAAGACTTTGAAGCCCTGCGGTCCCTTGGCTCCCTGGAGTATCTGATCGAGTTCCGCCTCCACGACCTGGCGGACCTGGGAGCCTTCGAAGCCGCCTATGACGCCGCGGGCCTTGAAACCAACGGCCCCACCATCACCTACCCCCTCTTTAAGATGATGAACGGCCTGTCCGACGGGTTGATGATCGCCGTCATTCTTCTGGTCAGCGCCCTTGTGGTGGCGGTGGCGTTCCTGTGCATCCGCTTCACCCTCCTGGCCAAGATCGAGGAAGACTACCGCGAGATCGGCGTCATGAAGGCCATCGGACTGCGCACCGGGGATATTCGAAAAATCTACCTCATCAAATATGCCGCCCTGGCCGCCGTAGGCTCGCTCCTCGGATTCGGCCTCTCCTTTCTTTTTCGGGACGCCCTTCTGGCGGATATCCGGCTGTACATGGGGGAAAGCGAAACCGGTTTTCTGGCACCCTTCATGGCGGCGGCGGGGGTCATGCTGGTTTTCCTGGTCATCACCGCCTACGTGAACGGTGTGCTGGGAAGGTTTCGGAAGATTCCCGCCGCCCAGGCGGTGAGGTTCGGCATCTCTCAGGAAAAACCCGGGAAAAAGCGGAGCCTGGCCCTGAATCCGGGTTTTTTCCTGGGCACCAACACCCTTCTGGGTATCAAGGATGTGCTGGCGGCGAAAAAACTCTACGCCACCATGCTGACCGTGCTGGTACTGGCGGCCTTTATTATCATCGTGCCGAGAAACCTCTACCACACCATTTCTTCGGAAAATTTCCTCACCCACATGGGAACGGGGAAGAGCGACCTGAGAATCGACGTTCAGCAGACCGACAACATCGCCGAAAAAACCGCCGAAATCGCGGCGGCCATGGAGAAGGATCCGGCCATCGTCCGGTATGCGGTACTGACGGCAAAGAGCTTCAAGGTACTGCGGGACGATGGCCTGGAACAGCGCCTTCGGGTGGATCTGGGCGATCATGAGGTCTTTCCTCTGACCTACACCCAGGGCCGGGGGCCCGTTAAGGAGGGGGAAATCGCCCTTTCGGTGATGAACGCCCGGGAGCTGGATCTGCAGACGGGAGACTCTCTGACTTTGATTGTGGAGGGGCAGGAAAAATCAATGACCCTATCGGGCCTCTATTCCGATGTAACCAACGGAGGAAAAACCGCCAAGGCGGTTTTTACCGATCCTTCGGCCCCGATCATGGGAACCATGATCAGTGCGGAAATCGCCGATCCTTCCCTGATCGACGGGACCGTGGCAGCCTACGCAGCCCGGTTCGGTTTCGCCAAGGTCTCGGGGATCGAGGAGTTCATCCGGCAGACCTACGGACCCACCATCGCCTCCATCGGGAAGGCCTCCTATGCCGCCGGAGCCGCCGCACTGACCATCACGGTGCTGATTACCCTGTTGTTCATGCGGATGCTGATCGCCCGGGACCGCTATGCCATCGCCGTCATGAAGACCCTGGGGTTCACCAACGGCGATATCAGAAAGCAGTACTCCGCCAGGGCCCTCTTCGTCCTGGCGGCGGGAATCATCACAGGGACCATACTGGCAAACAGCCTGGGAGAAGCCCTGTCGGGAGCGATGATCGCTTCCCTGGGGGTCGCCTCCTTCGCCTTTACCATCAGCCCCCTGGAGTCGTACCTGCTGTCGCCCCTTCTGATGGGCCTGGCGGTAATTGCAGCCACCGTCCTGGGTACCCTGGATGCGGGAAAAATCAGAATCTCAGAAAACATAAAGGAGTAGAGTGTGAAAACCATTCTTTCAGGCGAAAATATCAGAAAATCCTTCGGAGAAGGAGAAGAAAAGAACCGGGTCCTCGACGGCGTATCGGTGGAAATCAGGGAGGGCGAGTTTACCGCCATCATGGGGCCGTCGGGGTCGGGAAAGTCCACCCTGATGTACACCTTGAGCGGTATGGATGACATCGACGAAGGGAAGGTTGTCTTTGACGGAAGGGAGCTGTCGGCCCTGAAAGAAAAAGACCTGGCCGATATCCGGCGGAGGGACATGGGTTTTGTGTTTCAGCAGCCCACCCTGCTTAAGAATCTGAGCATCATGGATAACATCATCCTGCCGTCCCTGCGGGACAACCGGAAAAAAGCCCCGCAGCTCAGGGACAAGGCGGAGTCCCTCATGACCAGAACGGGCATCGGCGGGCTGGAAAAGCGGAACATCACCCAGGCCTCGGGGGGCCAGCTGCAGCGGGCGGGGATCTGCCGGGCCCTGATGAACGATCCCAAGATAATCTTCGGAGACGAACCCACGGGAGCCCTGAATTCCACGTCCGCCCGGGAGATCATGGGCCTGCTGGGAGAGATCCACCGCAGCGGCACCACCATTTTGCTGGTCACCCACGACATCAAGGTGGCCGCCCAGGCCGAACGGGTCCTCTTTCTCCTGGACGGAAAGATCAACGGGGAGTACAAACTTGGGCTTTACGATGAATCCCGGGAAGACCTGAAGGCCCGGGAAGAGGGGCTGACGGCGTGGCTGGTGGAAAGAGGGTTTTGATTGATTTACAGAAAGCAAGGAAAACAGAACGGTCGGGCGCTACCCTGTCAGGGCGTCACGGTAGCGTTCAAAGATTTCTTCAAACTCCCGGTGGATTTCATTGAAGGCGTCGATGACCCGGGGATCAAAATAGGTACCCGACAGCCGGTTAAGTTCACCGCAGACTTTATCATGGGGCCAGGGCTCTTTGTAGGGACGGTGGCTGCGAAGGGCATCGTAGACATCGGCCACGGCGGAAATCCGGGCGGCCAGAGGGATCTGGTCCCCCCGGGTCCCCCGGGGATATCCCGAGCCGTCCCACCGTTCGTGGTGGCCGTGGGCGATTTCGGCACCCATGGTCATGCTGCTGGCACTGCCGAGGAGGTTGAACCCCGTCTCGGGGTGGGTTTGGATCACCGCAAATTCTTCATCGCTGAGACGCCGGGGAGCCAGGAGAATCAGGTCCGGGATGGCCACCTTCCCGATATCGTGGAGGGGGGCAAAGAGGTTAATATCCTCACAAAATTTATTAGACTGCCCCAGCTGCCGGGCCAGAGCCTGGGCGTAAAGGCCCACCCGGGTCATGTGGGTGCCTGTCTCGTTGTCCCTAAGCTCACCGATCCGGTTGATCATGGTGAGCACCTCGATGCGGGTCTCTTTTTCAAGCCGTCGGCTGGCTTCCATGTCGATGATGATGGCCAGATATTTCTCTTCCCCTGTCTCTTCCAGGGAAAAGGAGTTGATCATCAGCTTCACCCAGTGGTTATCCCCAAACTTGCACCGATTCACCACCATCCCTTCATAATGGCCCTCCTTACGGAGCCTGTCCCAGAGATCGGAAAAAAGAAAATCGTACTGCTCCGAGGAGAAACCCTGATCGATGTAGTAATCCTTGCCCGGATTCAGGAGGCTGGGAAGGGCTCCGGCCATCTCTTCCACGGTGTAGCCGTAGAATTTTTCAAAAGCGGGATTCACATATTCGAAACGGCTTTCCCTGTCGGTGATAAAAATCGGGTTGGTGGTATTTTGAAAAGCCTGATAATAAACCTCCCTCTCTTTTTTCAGCCGGATCAGGGCGGTTACGTCGGAGACGGTCACCAGGCACTGGCTGGAGCCGGGAACCGGAGAAATTTGACCCCGAAAATTCCTGTCTTTAAAGGTGGTAAAAAACTCTCTGGATCCCTTACGGTCGCAATGGGCGCATTCGGTGGCGGCGAATTCTTCCGGCAGCAGGTGATGAAGGGAGTGGATGTTGCCGAAACCCTCGGAGGTTACCCATTTTCGGGCCGCCGGGTTGGCGTAGACGATACGGGCATCACACTCTAGAAAAAGAACGATATCCGTGTTGTATTCAGGCAGCAGAGAAAGCTGATTTATCTGATTCTGCATAAGAGAGGTCTCGGTCAGATCTTCCACCGAAAGATAGAGAACGTCTCTGCCTTCCCTTGTCACCGGCGGACCGGCGGAGAATCTCAACCGCAGATCCTCTGAATCGAGCCTTTTCACCCGAACCACCGGTAACCCCGCCGAGGAACCCGACCCCGCCCCCGATGCCGCGGCGGTGAGAATAACCCGCCGGACCTGGTTCAGGGCGGCGGTATCGCAATACCGGTGAAGGTGACCGCGGAATTCTTCTTCCGTGGCGGCTCCGAACAGCTCCAGGCAGCGCCGGTTGATTCGAAGGAGAAAATCCCCGGGAATATGGCGGGTGTAGAGCCCCAGGGTGGCGGGGTCCAGAGGCGGAGGATCTTCTCCGGCAGGACCGAAGAGGCCGATGAAGATTTCAAGATCTATTTCCATCAGCGCCGCAGGAATCAAATCAAGGTCGGCAGGAACAAAGTCCCCCATCAGGCATCCCCCCGGGCGGGATAGCCGGCGGTAAGAATATACTTGAGCGCCCCCAGCAGTTCCTCCATGTCGGGCCGGACGAAGGGCATGGTCTGAACGGATGAGGCGTAGAGGGTCCGGTCGGGAAGGATCAGATAGAGGGCGGGCTCGTTGTACAGGGCCGGCTCCTCCGTGGTGGTTCCCCGGGAAAGGTAGAGCCCCAGGGCCCGGGCATCCGCTTCGGGAAGGCCGAAACCAAGAGAAAGATTGCGGATCTGCCATTCATCACGGATTTTTTCCGTCCTTTCCGCCGTTTCCATACTCAAGGCCGCTACTTCAACCCCCAGTTCCAGATACTCCGGCAGGAGCCGGTCCAGCTGGGGCAGATAGGTGCGGCAGATAGGGCAGTGGTAACCCCGAAAAAGCACGAGGACCAGAAGCCGGCCGTCGTGAAAATCACTCACATGGCAAAGACCTTCATTAAGAAGGGTGAAAGAGACATCGGGAACCTGCTGGTTGGGAATTAACATCCGGAATTTTCCGGTTCAGAAAAAAACTTCATGGGTTAATGATAAGAAGTCCACGGGTCCTCCGCAAGGGGCGAATCAATGAATTCCCTTTCATCCTCCGCACCCCCTCAGGTTGAACCGTATTTGACTCACCCGCCATATTCTGCCAGCAGACGTACCACCTTGGACTGGCTGATCCCCAGGGCCGCCGCCATTTTACGGGTGGAGCCGCAGGTTTCCCGGGCTTCCCGGATAAGGCGTCTTTTCAGGGATCCTATCGCTTCGTCCCAGGGGGGTAACCCGCCGGAGCCGGTCAGGACAACCCCGTCGCCGCCCCCCCCCTCCCGGCCTTGCCGGATCGATTCGGGCAGGTCTTCCGGCAGCACCAGGCTCCGCTGATCGAGCACCACCGCCCGCTCCAGGGTGTTTTCCAGCTCCCGGATGTTCCCCGGCCAGGGATATCTTTCCAGCAGGTCCACCGCCGGCGCGCTCAGGGCCACGGCCTTGCCGAATCGCCGGTTGAACCGGGTGAGGAAGTGGTTGGCCAGGGGCAGTACCGCCTCCCGCCGCTGCCTTAATGGGGGAACCACGATGGGTACCACATTCAGCCGGTAGTAGAGATCCGCCCGGAAGGTGCCCCTATCCACCATATCCTTCAGGTTCCGGTTCGTGGCGGCGATGATGCGCACATCAACCTTGATGGGCTTTCGCCCCCCCAGCCGCTGGATCTCCCGCTCCTGGATGGCCCGGAGAAGTTTCACCTGGATGTTGAGGGAAATATCTCCGATTTCATCGAGAAAGAGGGTGCCCCCCTGGGCCACCTCGAAAAGCCCCGGCTGCCCCCCCTTCCGGGCGCCGGTGAAAGCCCCTTCGTTGTAACCGAAAAGCTCGCTCTCCAGGAGGTTCTCGGGGATGGCGCTGCAGTTGGCACAGATCAGGGGCCCGTGCTTCTTCCGGCCCGCCCGGTGAATCACCCGGGCGATCACCTCCTTGCCCACCCCGGACTCGCCGGTGATGAGGACCGTGGAATCCACCTTACCCACCTGGAAGGAAAGGTTCATGATCTTCTCCATGGCCGGGTCGGAAACCACCAGGTCTTTCAGTTCCAGCTGCCGCAGCCGCAGATGCACCAGTTCTTCCCGGTACCGCTCACTCTCCAGCTCCTTGTGCTCCAGCTGAGCCTTGAGCCGGTTCAGCTCTTCCACATCCCTCAGGGTGGTGACGATCCGGAAGATCTCACCCCCGTCTCCGAAGATGGGGGTGGCGGAGAGCAGCACCTCCTTGCCGTTTCGCAGGGTCTCCACCATGCTCGCGGGCCGCCGGTCCTTCAGGACCGACAGGCTCACCGCCCGGTCGTAGACACCGTCGGCCACCAGATCTCCCACGGCACGGCCCATCACCTCCCCGGCGGTAATGCCGGTGATTCTCTGAAACGCCGAATTGACCCTCAGGGTAATCCCCTCACCGTCGGTGATGTAGATACCGTCCTCCACCGATTCCAGGATGGCGTCCAGCTCGGCAATGGTCTGATCCCGGCGGGAGAGGAGCCGGTTAAGATCTTCCAAACGGCTGTTTTCAGGGGGCATTTTCATGGGGATATTCTATCATTGAACCACATTTGATTCAATTGAATTATTTTTAACTCGATTTTCTAAAAAGCAGCAGGAAATTCTCCACCTATCTTCTTGCCCCGCCAGAGGTTACATTATGAGGCAAGGGTGGCACGGATTTTGCTCTACTATAGACCTAATCACTACGGGAGCAGTTATGGAAGAAAAACTCAAAGTAGATAAAGCCCGGGTGGAGCGCTGCCTCACAGCGGCCGACTCCATCGCCGACGGTATCGCCGGACACATCGAAGCCAACACCACCATCTCGGTGGAACGGTCGGTGCTGCGGCTTCTGGGCATCGACGGGGTGGATGCCGGCGGGGTGCCCCTGCCCAACGTGGTGGCCGACACCCTTCACCGGGAAGGCCTGCTGGACCGGGGGGCCTTCTACTGGATCGCCAACGCCGCGGCGGAAACGGGGCGGTCTCCCCAGGAAATCGCCTCGGGAATGGCCGAGGGGACTCTGCCGGTGACCACCTTTCCCCGCCGGTCCTGGCAGGAGCTGGACAAGGTGGTGGAGCCCCTGCTCGAAGAGGGACTGAACCGGCTCCGCCGGAGCCGCCGGGAACGGTCGGAGCTTCAGGAAAGATTTCCTCCGGGACCCAGACCGTGGCTCTATGTGATCGTCGCCACCGGCAACATCTACGAAGACGTGGTCCAGGCCCGGGCGGCGGCCCTCCAGGGGGCGGACATCATAGCGGTGATCCGCACCACCGCCCAGAGTCTGTTGGACTACATCCCCTACGGACCCACCACCGAAGGGTTCGGCGGCACCTACGCCACCCAGGAGAACTTCCGCATCATGCGCCAGGCCCTGGACGAGGCGGGGGAACAGACGGGGCGGTACATCCAGCTGGTGAACTACTGCTCCGGCCTCTGTATGCCCGAGATCGCCGTTACCGGCGGGATGGAAAGACTGGACATGATGCTCAACGACTCCATGTACGGCATCCTTTTCCGGGACATCAACATGAAGCGAACCTTCGTAGACCAGGATTTTTCCCGCACCGTCAACGCCTACACGGGGATCATCATCAACACCGGCGAGGACAACTACCTCACCACCGCCGACGCGGTGGAAGAAGCCCACACGGTGCTGGCCTCCCAGTTCATCAACCGGGAGCTGGCCCGGCGGAGCGGCATGCCCCTTTCGCTGATGGGTCTGGGCCACGCCTTCGAAATCAACCCCGACAAGGAAGACGGCCTGCTCTACGAGATCGCCGGGGCCCAGCTGATCCGCCAGATTTTCCCCGACTGCCCCATCAAATACATGCCCCCCACCAAGTACAAGACCGGCAACATCTTCAAAAGCCACCTCCAGGACGGCCTTTTCAACCTCACCGGGGTTTTGACGGGCCAGAGCATCCAGCTTTTGGGGATGCTCACCGAAGCGGTCCACACCCCCTTCCTGCAGGACCGGGCCCTGAGTATCGAAAACGCCAAATACATCTTCAACAACGCCCGGCACCTGGCCGACGAGATCACCTACAAGCCCGATGGCATCATCCAGCGGCGCAGCGAGGAGATCCTGGCTCAGGCGGCGGACCAGCTCGAGGAGATCGCCCGGGAAGGCCTGATGCCCTCCTTAAGCCGGGGGGTCTTTGCCAACATCGCCCGCCCCGTGGACGGCGGCAAGGGAGCCGGGGGAGTGATTCCCAAGGGCCCGGAGTACCGGAACCCTTTCAAGGAGACCATGAGAAAGGAGCTGGGTCATGAATAATCCCCACGGAAACGAGGTCCGCCCCTACGGGGACACCCTGAACGACGGAAAGGTGCAGATGAGCTTCACCCTGCCGGTCCCCGCCTCCCCGGAGGCCGCCGAAGCGGCCCGGGAGCTGGCCCGGAAGATGGGTCTGGAGGAACCGGAGGTCTGCTCATTCCGGGATCTGGGAGAAGCTTTCAGCTTCTACATCCTCTACGGCCGCTGTACCCACGGCGTGGACATCAGCCGTATCCATGTGGCGAAGGTAGACACGGAAACCCTGAATTTCTATGAAATCAACGGCCTCATCGAGAAAGAGCTGGACCGGAAGATCCGGGTGGTGGGGGCCTGCACCGGCAGCGATGCCCACACCGTAGGTCTGGACGCCATCATGAACATGAAGGGATACGCCGGGGAATACGGCCTGGAGCGCTACCCCTGGTTTGAAACCTGGAACATGGGCAGCCAGGTCCCCAACGAAGTGATGATCCGCAAGGCCGTGGAGGTGGGGGCCGACGCCCTGCTGGTGAGCCAGGTGGTGACCCAGAAGGAGGTGCACATCCACAACCTCACCGAACTGGTGGAACTTCTCGAAGCCGAAGGGCTGCGGGACCGGTTCCTCCTGGTGGTGGGGGGCCCCCGGATCTCCCACGAGCTGGCCCTGGAACTGGGCTACGACGCCGGATTCGGCCCCTCCACCCTGCCGGTGGACGTGGCCTCCTACATCGCCCAGACCCTGGCAAAAAGGAGCCGCCCATGACACCCCTGATTATAACCGCCGCCATCTGCGGCGCCGAAATCACCCGGAAAGAGTCGCCCTACTTGCCCATCACCGCCGAAGAACTGGCGGAAGAGGCCTGGAAATGCCAGGAAGCGGGGGCGGCGATCATCCACCTCCACGTCAGGGACGATCAGGGTGAGCCCACCCAGGACATCGAGGTGTTCCGCCGGGCCGTGACAGCCATGAAGGCCCGGGGGGTCACGGCGATTATCCAGCCCTCCACGGGGGGCGCCGTGGGCATGACCGCCGAAGAGCGGATGCAGCCGGTGTTCCTGAACCCGGAAATGGCCTCCCTGGACTGCGGCACCCTGAACTTCGGGGAGAGTTACTTCGTCAACGACTTTCCCATGATGAGGGCCTTTGCCGCAGAAATGAAGGCCCGGAAGGTCATGCCGGAGCTGGAGTGCTTCGAAGGGGGGCACATCGCCAACGCCCTGAAGCTGAGGGACGAAGGCCTCCTTCCCGACCACCTTCACTTCAACCTGGTTCTGGGAGTCCCCGGAGCCATGGCGGCGTCGGTGAAGAACCTGCTGTTCATGGTGGAGCTTCTTCCGCCCGGCGCCAGCTGGACCGTCAGCGCCGTGGGTCGCCATCAGCTGCCCCTGGACCTGGCCACTCTGGCCCTGGGGGGCCACATCCGGGTAGGTATGGAAGACAATATCTACCTATCCAAGGGGGTTCTTTCAGAAGGGAACGCCCCCTTTGTCCGCCGCATCGCCGGTTACGCCGCCGATCTGGGCCGTCCCTTGGCAACCCCCGGGGAGGTCCGTCACATACTATCACTGAGACAGGAGAGCCTATGAAAACCACCGATCCCTACGGAATCCGCCGGGTCATCGAACCCCAGGGGGTTCTTCCCCAGCCGGCCTGGAAAATCGACAATACCATGACCATCGGCGACGATGAAATTCTTATCGACGTGGATACCCTGAATATCGACTCCGCCAGCTTCACCCAGCTGGAGGAAGAAACCGGCGGCGACAAAGACAAGATCGCCCGCCGAATCCTCGAAATTGTGGGAGAACGGGGCAAAATGCACAACCCCGTCACCGGGTCGGGGGGCATGCTCATCGGCACGGTGGCGGAAAAAGGCCCCCAATGCGGTCACGACGATTTGAAGGTGGGCGACCGGCTGGCCACCCTGGTATCCCTCAGCCTGACCCCCCTTAAAATCGACGAGATTCTGGAAATCCGGCCAGACCGCGACCAGGTGCGGGTGAAAGCCCGGGCCATCCTCTTTAACAGCGGCATCTACGCCAAACTTCCCGAGGACATGGAAGACAGCCTCGCCCTGGCGGTGCTGGACGTGGCGGGAGCCCCCGCCCAGGCGGCCCGGCTGGTGAAAAAAGGCGACACCGTGATGGTCATCGGGGGCGGCGGCAAATCGGGGCTTCTCTGCCTCTATCAGGCAAAGAAACTGGCGGGCCCCGAAGGCAAGGTCATCGCCCTGGTGCACAGCGAGAAGGGGGCCGGCCGGGTCAAAGAGGTGGGCCTGGCGGATCACACCTTCGTGGCCGACGCCACCCGCCCCCTGGAGGTGCTGGAGAAATTCCTCGCAGCCTCCGGAGGAAAGGAGGCGGATGTGGTGATCAACGCCGTCAACGTTCCCGACACCGAAATGGCCTCCATCCTGCCGGTGAAGGACCGGGGGGTGGTCTATTTCTTCAGCATGGCCACCAGTTTTACCAAGGCCGCCCTGGGGGCCGAAGGGGTGGGCAAGGATATCGACATGCTCATCGGCAACGGCTACGCCCGGAACCACGCCGAAATCGCCCTGCAGGTCCTGCGGGAGAGCCAGCCCCTTCGCGACCTGTTTACCCGGCTCTATGCTTAAGGCCACCCTTAGCTCAAGGAGAAGTTTATGAAGTACGATACCGTGGAGTTCCGCAATATCCCCCTCTACGCCGGCGTGACAGATGAAGAGTGGAACGACTGGCACTGGCAGTTCCGCCACGCCATCCGGGACAGGGATACCCTGGCGGAGGTCATCGACCTGAACGAACAGGAGAAAACCGACATCGATCAGTGCCTCAGCCGGTTTCGCATGGCCGTCACCCCCTACTACGCCGCCCTGATGGACAAGAGCTACCGGAACTGCTCGGTGCGGCTCCAGGGGGTTCCCTCCATCAAGGAGATGAACGAAGACGTCTCGGATATGGATGACCCCCTCCATGAAGACGTGGACTCCCCCGCCCCGGGACTGACCCACCGCTACCCCGACCGGGTCCTCTTCCTGGTCACCAAGGTCTGCTCCATGTACTGCCGGTTCTGTACCCGCCGCCGTACCGTGGGGGACGAAGACCATCACCTCTCTCCGGAGGAGATCGACCAGGCCGTGGCCTACATCCGGGACCACGACGAGATCAGGGATGTGCTGATTTCGGGGGGTGATCCCCTGACCATGCCCACCCCGGCGCTGGAGCGGATCATCTCCCGGCTTCGGGCCATCGACCATGTGGAAATCATCCGTATCGGCAGCCGCACCCCCGTGGTGATGCCCATGAGAATCACCGATGAGCTGGTGGAGATGCTGAAGAAGTACCATCCCATCTACATCAACACCCACTTCAACCACTACAGCGAGATCACCGCCGAATCCGCCGCCGCCTGCGCCAGGCTGGCCAACGCCGGCATCCCCCTGGGCAACCAGAGTGTCCTTCTCCGAGATGTGAACGACTGCCCCCGGATCATGAAAAAACTGATGCACGAACTCCTGAAGATCCGGGTAAAGCCCTACTACATCTACCAGTGCGACCTCACCTCCGGGATCAGCCACTTCCGCACCTCCATCGCCAAGGGTATCGAGATCATCGAAAACCTGAGGGGTCATACCACCGGTATGGGAGTGCCCACCTTCGTGGTGGATGCCCCCGGGGGAGGCGGCAAGATTCCCCTGATGCCCAACTACGTCCTCTCAGAATCGGACCGGCGGTACGTGCTGCGGAACTACGAAGGGGTGATCACCACCTACACCCAGCCCCAGAACATCTTCAGCGAGTGCTGGTGCGAACTGTGCAAGAGCGACCAGTACGGCCCCCTGGACGGGGTAGCCAAGATGCTCAACGGATCCAAGCTCTCCACGGAACCCAAGGACCTGATCCGGCGCAAACGGACCAACGGCGGGCACTCGACTTGAGCCTCTACGCCGGGGTCCTGGACCACCGCTGCCGCAGCATCGCCTTCCTGGGGCTGGCCAAGAACGCCGGAAAGACCGTGGCCATGAACTATCTGGCCGCCGAGATCCGGGGCGCCGGGGAATCCCTGGTCCTGGCCAGCATCGGCCGGGACGGGGAGGCCTTCGATGCGGTCACCCGAAAACCCAAACCGCCGGTTCCCGTGAAGGCGGGGGACCGGGTGGTCACCACCGACGGACTCCTTCGGTCCTCGGGGCTTGAGGCGGTACGGGAAGAGGACCTGAGAATCGAAACCCCCCTGGGAAAAACCGGCCTCTACCGGATCGCTTCCCCCGTCGGGGCCCTGGTGCTGGCGGGGGTGAACCGGGTCTCCGACATGAGGCGGGTCAAGGATCTGGCCCTGGAACGGGCGGACCGGCTCCTCATCGACGGAGCCATCAACCGCCGCAGCAGCGGCATTCCCGCCCTGGCGGAGGGGATCATCATTTCCACCGGGGCGGTGCTGGGAGATACGGTGGAAGAAGTGGCGCGCCGGACCCGGGAAGCCCTGGAGATCCTGGCCCTGCCGGAACTGCCCGCCGAGTTCCGCCCTGCCCTGGTGAGGCTGACCGGAGGCCCTGAAACCGACGGCGCTGCGGGAACCCCGGAACCCGGGAAGGCCCACCCCGGGGGGCGCTGGCTGGTTTTCCCCCGGGGGGAGATGAAGGCGACGAATGCCCCCCTCAAGGGAGAATCACCGCAGCTGATCTACCGCCCCGGAGCCCTCACCGACGGGGGAGCCGAAGAGCTTCTGGCGGGGCCTCCTTTGGAAACGCCCCTCACTCTGGCGGCGGAGGACCCCACCCGGATCTTCCTTACCCCGCCGGTGCTGAAACGGCTGGCCCACCGGGGCCTCCGCCTCTGCGTCCTCCACCGGCTTGAGATTCTGGCGGTGACCATCAACCCCCACAACCCCCTGGGCCGGGACCTGCCGGCGGGGGAGCTGTGGGAGGCGGTGTCAGCTGTGGCGGTGCCGGTGGCGGTATTCAATGTGGGGGGGCCGTAAATCTGAGAAAACCTCCACAGGTTTTTCCTTTGTAACAATTCCCTCATCGAACTGTTTTATCTGCAAGGAGAAATCAATGAATGATTTCAGTCGGATAAAAAAACAGAAACAACTTTCACCCTAAAAATCCAGGACATCGGCAACATCTCATCTTTTACAGCAAGCTCAAGGAGGCTTGAACTCAATGAAAGAAACCAGACGGAAACATTACGCCGTCCTTTTGACCCTGACAGCCCTGTTCATCACGGGCTGTGCCACCTTTGATGGGTCGATTCCTGTGGAATCAGACTTCGAACCCCTGGTCATCTCCCCGAAAAATCAGGACGGCGTCCAGGACGAACTGCGAATCCCCGTGTCCATCCCGGAAATGAAGGGCCTCAAGATCAAAGAATACCTGGTGGAAATCCATTCTTCCTCGGGGGAACTGGTCTTTCAGGAAGGGAAAGCCGAAACCGAGGGGGGCCTGTTCAAACGGCGCCGGGCGGTGGATATCCCGAAAGAGCTGGTCTGGGACGGCCGGACCGCCACAGGCAAATGGGCCCCCGATGGACCCTACAGCCTGCAGATCAGTGCCGCCGATTACCAGGGGAACAGCGGCAGCTTCGGCCCGGTGGATTTCCGGGTTGACAATACCCCTCCCCGGGCGGAGGTCATCCTCCCCTACGCGGTCTTCTCTCCCAATGATGACGGCAGCCAGGACATGCTGGATGTGTATCAGTTTGACAGCTCCTCGGAAAACCTGTGGGAAGGAGTATTCGCCGCTGAATCGGGCAAGGTGATACGCCGCTTCCAGTGGTCCGGTCCGGCCCCGCGGTTTTCCTGGGACGGTAAAGATGCCGCCGGTCGGGGGGCTCCTGAAGGGGACTATACCTATACCCTGAGTTCCACCGATGAGGGGGGAAACAGGTTCTCCCTGACCCTGGGGGATATCCGGATAGACAACAGCCGTTTCCCCGTCACCCTGACCCTCCTGACCCCTCCTGCCTTCAGTCCCAACGGCGATGGTGTTAAGGACTCCATCCGCTTCGGGGTGACCGCAGCGGAACCAGAGAGGATACTATCCCTTTCTTTGACCATCATGAATGAAGAAGGGAAAACCATGCAGGAGCTCTACGAAGAATCTCCCGGCACATTTGTATTCACAGGTATAAAGGAGGGGAGGACCCTGCCCGAGGGCTACTACTACGGCGCCCTGAGGGTAAAATACCTGAATGGTGATACCCAGCAGCTGGTTTCAGAACGGATCAGTCTCGACCTGACCCCTCCTCAGGCGGTGCTGCGAATCCCTTCCTATCTCTTCTCCCCCGATGGAGACGGCCGGAAGGATGAGCTCGTCATCTACCAGACCACCTCGCCGGAAATATCCTGGAAGGGAACCGTATCAGCAGGTGACAAGCCGATTCGATCCTGGACATGGACCGAACGGGCCCTCACCGCCACCTGGGACGGCCGGGATGAATCGGGTCAAATCATGGCCGATGGCCCCTATCGATACCAGCTTGAAGGAGAAGACCTGGCGGGAAACAGAAAAACCTTCTCCACCGATACGTTTACTCTTGATACCACGCCTACCCCGGTCCGTCTTACCCCTGCCAAACTGATTTTCAGTCCCAACGGAGACGGCGATGATGACAGCTTGTCCTTCACCATGGCCCCGGCGGTAACCACGGGTATCGAGGGCTGGCGGTTTTCCATCCGGAACGAAGCAGATCAGACTGTTTTCTCTCTCACCGAGCCGTCGGACCACGTTCCCGCCACCCTGGCCTGGGACGGCCGAAACTCCGAAGGGATTATTCAGGAAGGCCGGTACAGGGCGATTCTGGAGGTGCTCTACCTCAAGGGAAACCTTGGCCAGGCTGTAACAGAAATGCCCTTTACCCTGGATGTCTCACCACCCCGGCTCACCTTGAAAGCCTCACCCCTGCCCTTTTCCCCCGATGGAGATGGAGTCAATGATACCCTGACCATTTTGGTGGACAGGGAAGATCCCTCGGGAATCCGAGAGTGGAGCGCCCGGATTCTGGATCCTACCGGCGTTGTGTTTCATACCTTCGACACCGCCGCCGCCCGGAGCGGATCCCTGACCTGGAACGGCAAAGACCGAAGGGGCGAACTGGTCCAGTCCGCCTCGGATTATACCCTGGAGGTAACCGCCGAAGACAATGTGGGAAACAGGGCCACCGCGACCACCGTCATCCCCATCGACATTCTGGTTCTCAAGGACGGGGACCGGCTGAAGATCAGCATCTCCAGCATCTACTTCAAGCCCAACACCGCCGACTACCTGGATGTGGACCCCGAACTGCGGCAGAAAAACCTGGAAACCCTGGATCGGCTGGCGGTGATCCTCGCCCGGTATGGTCAGTACAAAATCCAGCTGGAAGGACACGCCGTCAGGGTTTTCTGGAACGACCCGGCCCGGTGGCAGACCGAAGAACGGGAGACCCTGCTGCCCCTCTCTCAGGAGAGGGCGGAGCGGATCCAGGCAGCCCTGACCCAGAGGGGTATCCCAGGCACCAGGATGACCAGTACCGGGGCAGGCGGGTACCGTCCTGTGGTACCTCATGGAGACCTGGTGAACCGATGGAAAAATCGCCGGGTGGAATTTATTCTGGTCAGATAATAAAATATCCTGCATCCCGGGTTTGCCCCGGGATGCAGGAATCGGTCAGGGCCCACAGCTTCGGCTGGTCAGCCGTCCTACTTGCCCTGTATCAGGCTTATCAAGGGGGTGATGGACCACGCCTTCACCAGGGCATCATCGATGTTGAAGCCGGGGAGAAACTCGCCAAACTCATAGGAAGCGTCACAGCCCAGAACAAGGTAGGTATGGGGGGATAACCGGATGTTCAGGGAAAGCCCCGCAAAGACCCCGTAATTCCAGATGAGGGTGGAAAGGTATTCACCACCGGTGGGATCAAACATGGGGCCTTCCAGATTAAGGTCGGATTTCCAGACGGGATACAAGATAAACTGGGTATAACCGAGGCCGCCCCTCAAATCGAAGGACACAGCCTCACCGAGAGGAATATTCAGGTTGGGACCGATGTGGAAATTGAGACCCCAGGGATACCCCTCGGCACCAAGCCACGCCTGATCCTCACCGTTGATCGACAGGTTCAACAAATGAAAAAAATTGGCGTGCAGATACAACCCCAAAGGACGTCGACCGTAGATCGAATAGGACCCCAAAGACAGGCTTGAGATCTCGATGGCGCGCTGCAGTTCTGTGTGCTGTTCAAAAAAACAGGCCCCCAGGGTCAGACCCGCCCTGACCCTGTGAGCAGCGGGAGGAAGAAAGATCATCTCCCCACCCTCTGCCATGTCCTTCTTCGGTTCCTTCAGCGACAGGGTGCGGCTCACCAGATCGGATACCCGGACCGGCATGTCTGAAAGATCAGCGTACTCCCGGGAGGCCGCCCGGGCCAGGTTGCCGGACCGGACGTCGATCATGCGAAGGGCCGCCCATACCCGGCCTGAGCCAAGCCGTCCTACACTCACGGCCAACACAAAGTCGGCATCCACCAGCTTTCCCGCGTCCAGGGCGGTGGCCTCGGTAAAGAAACCGGACAGGGAATGGCGGATCTCTTCCAGGGCCAGGGCCCGGCCCTCCTCGGAAACGACCAGGTACTCTTCGGAAGTCATGACAACATGGACAACCGCATCCTGGATCAGCCGTCGCTCCGTTTCCTCAAGAACCTCCGAGGAAACCGGGGCCACCAGAACAATCGGCTTTTCCTGGGCCCCCAGGGCGGCGAATCCTGCAGCAAGAATCAAGATAACAATAATTTTTTTCATCGTCGCCCCCCCTAATTCCGGCCGAAGCCGTAGCTGAGCCCCACCTGCAGGGCCAGCCCATTTTTATCTTTCGGACCGCTCCAGGGCAAAATGTGGGGGTAGTAGATGATCCGGGTTCCCAGGTTTATGTATTCATCCAGCTTCAGTCGGTACAGGGCGTTCAAAGACAGGAAGCCGCCGAAGTCGAGAAACATCTCAACCCCGAGGAATTCCTGAAAGGCAATACCCGCCGCCGTCTGAAGGAGAAGGCTTTTGCCCACATCGGCCAAATAGTAGACCCCCAGGGATGCCTCGAATATGATGGGGAGTATTAAATCCCGAAAAGCTACGGTCTGGCTGTCAACCATCACGGAAAAAGGAAGCGCCGCTCCGCCGCCCCCCATCAGGCCCCAGGGCCGGCCCCCCGAGACCGACAGAGAAGGCCCCAGTCCATGGGTCCTGAGGAGGGTTTCACCCTCATTAAAAAGATAAGTGTACTGAAGGGGAAAGAAGAAAAAAGATTTCTGGGACGATGCGGTAATGACAGTGTAATCTTCGGGAACCTCCCGGGGAGGCAGCAGAAGACTGGCCGCCACATTCCTGGCATCCGACAGCAGCAGGGCCAGAGAATGGTAACGGCGGCTCACAGATTTAAGAATTTCCCCGGTTTCAGCGTTGAGGAGCTGCAAATTCAGGATGAACTCGGATTTACCGGCGGGGCCCAGGCTGCCGGTCATGATGTGGGAAGCCGCCACCAGCTCTCCCACCCCCCGCCGCCCCGTGGAAACACCGGAGAGTGAGAAATCCAGTTCTTTCAGAGCCGCCGCCCTTGCCGCCGCATCGATGACGGCGAGCCCCTCCCGGGAGAGGGCGTCGGACAGATCGGCAGCCAGGGCATCCAGCTCACCGGGATCGAGCAGGGCCGAATGGATACCGGAAATGAGAACGCGTTCAAACGTGCCATTCTCCTGGGCCATTAGGGGGAAAAATCCACAGATCATTGAAATGAAAAGGACGAGCCATGGGGGCCCTGAAACAAGATACCGGGGCATCTTCATGCAGGATAACTTTTTTTCCATATTAAACTCCACCACCTTCCTGAGAAAGCGTAAAGAGCAGCTTGATAAGCCTCAGTATATTACGAAAGTCGGTTAAAGCAAGAAAAAAACCTGCCTCTCTTCCGGAGCCTCTCTTCCGGAGCTATTCCGGTATTCCCTTCCCATCCCCGGGCCCGGCCGGGCCCTCCGCCGGAGTCTTCTCCGGCTTTTCCGGCCCCTCCCGTTGTGCCCCTTTCACTTCGGTTCCTGCGGGCCCATTTTTCTGCACCGGCGGCTCAGGAGTCTTTTCTCCGGTGGCGTCCTCCGACCCAGCGGTGCCTGCTTTTCTGGAAGGCTCGGCGGGGAGGGGCTCAGCAACGGAGCCCTTGTCCCGCACCTTCCGCCGCTCCCTCCCGGCGGCAAACCGGTCCGCCAGAGCCTTGAAGGGTGAAGCCCGGCGGGTACCGTTTCCTGCCGCCGCCGCCCGGTCTGCCTTCGCAGCCTTGGCGGCTTTCATCATCTTCGCCGCCCGGGAGGTAATTCCCGAAAGCCGGTCATCACCGAATTCCCAAAGACAGAAATGCAGGGACCCCTCCGGGTCGAACACGGGAGTGCAGACCGCCCCCTTCTTCTCCGGTTCCTGCCAGAAGGTACGCTGTTTTTCCATCACCGCCAGGACCTCCTTCAGGTTGACCTCGGGAAGAAAATCCATGATGGTTCGGCCAGCCACGGCGCCCTGGCTGGCCCGGCATTTTTCCTCCAGGGGGCGGCTCATGGCCAGCACCTTTCCCGTCACATCGGTCACCGCCGCCGCCTCGCCGTACCCCTCCAGAAGAAGATGTACCAGGCTGTTGTGGGCGGCGATCCGGTTGGCCCGCATCACCAGAAGCCTGTTCTGATCCAGCATGAGCCGCTGGATGGCCAGGCCCGTACGGCCCAGACCGTTGAAGATCTTCTCGGCGTGGGGCTGGGACACATCTTCGATCTTGGCGAGCCGCCCCAGCTCGGTCAGCACCTTCCTGTGCCGAAGCAGAACCGAAAGGCCGACCCAGAGCTGCAGAAGGAGAACCACGATACCCCAGAAGAGGAGGTTCTCCACCTCCACCTTCAACTCCACCGGCGTCCCCGACTGAAAATCCATCCCCAGAAAAATGATCACGGCGGTCAACAACAGCATGATGACGAAGGAAACCGCCAGCCGCTTTAAAGAAATGACAATCACGGGGCGGCCCCCTCGCTGTTGAGAAACTCTTCTATGCGGGCTTCCTCGCCAAGCAGGATCAGGATATCCCCGTCCTTCAGGATATCATCGGGACCGGGGAAGATGACCCGCTCATTCCTCAGGGTGTTGCCGTCCCCATCCAGAGATGTTTCCACCCGCCGGATGGCCGAAAGCCTGATTCCGAACCGACTCTCCAGTTTCAGGTCGTCGGCCTTATACTTGATGTAGGGCTCGGGGACATAGGCCTCTGAGAGAATCAGGTCCCCCGAGAGAACCACCCTCTCCATCACCGAAGGGCTGATAAGATTCAGAGCCACCCTTCGGCCCTGACGCTGTTCAATGTTGATCACCTCGTCGGCCCCCACCTTTTTGAGAACCCGCGCGTGGTTCCTGTTTACCGCCCGGGCGATGATGTGGGGAATGCCGGTCTGCTTCATCAGGGCGGTGGTGAGGATGCTGGCTTCGATGTTGTCGCCGATGGCGATAACCGCCGCATCCACCTGATCCAGGGGCGCATCGGAGAGGGACTCTTCATCGGTGGAATCCAGAAGGATGGCCTGGGAGACAAAATCCTTGACCCGGTTGATCTGGGCGGGACTGTTGTCGATGGCGATTACTTCCCCCCCTTTTTCCGCCAGAACTTCGCAGACCGTCTGCCCGAAAAGTCCCAACCCGATGACGGCGAATGTTTTAGCCATATTTTTCTCCTCTTAACACGTTTTCAGCCTATGAGAATGGTGGTATCCGGATAGGACACCCGGGAGACCCTCTCGGTTACGGCGCTGGCAGAAAGGAGGGTCAGGGGCCCCAGCCGGCCGATGAACATGAGAACCACGATGATCAGTTTCCCCGGTACCGACAAGGCCCCGGTTATCCCCGCCGACAGACCCACGGTGGCGAAGGCCGAGACCGCCTCAAAGAGAACCGCCACCGGCGGCAGGTCTTCGGTGATGAAAAGAAGCAGAGAGGCGGTGAAAACCGCAAGAAATCCGAAAACGATGACCGTGAAGGCCTGCAGCACCTGCTCCCGGGGAATCATATGGTGCCTGATAAGGACGTCATCGCCCCCGGTCCTGAAGGAGTGGACGTAGGCCATCACCACCCCCAGGCTGTTTACCTTGATTCCTCCGGCGGTGCTTCCCGAGGCGCCCCCAATAAACATGATCCCCATCATGAACATCAGGGTTCCCGCCCCGAAGGCTTCGATGGGCAGGGTGTTGAACCCGGCGGTTCTGAGGGTGACGGCCTGGAAGAAGGCGGAGAGATACTGTTCCCCCAGAGGCAACCCGGCAAGGTTCCGGAAATACTCCAGCCGGTAGACCACCAGCAGTGAAACCAGGGTCAGGATTCCTGAAATCTTCAGGACAATCCGGGAGTTGATTGAAAGATCCGCCTTCCTGCGCCGGAAAAACGCTTTTATGGCCCCCGACACCTCGGTGAGAACGGTGAAACTGATGCCGCCGGCGATGATCAGGGCGGCGATGGTAAAATTGACCCAGGGGCTTCCCCGAAAAGACACCAGGCTGTCGGAGTAGAGGGCAAACCCGGCGTTGCAGAAGGCGGAAACCGCATGGAAGATGCTGTGAAAGACCGCCTTGCCCGCCGGCAATCCCCCCAGAAGAAACCGGGGGAAAAGAATGACCGCCCCGCCCAGTTCGATGGCGAAGGTCAACAAAATAATACGCTTCACACTCTTCACTATGGTGCGCATATCCGAGGCGTTGAGCATGTAACTCAGGAGCTTCCGATCCTTCAGACTCACGGAACGGCGGAAAGAGAATACCAGAAAATACGACAGCAGCATGATACCCAGCCCGCCGATCTGGATGACCACCAGAATGACCAGCTGCCCCCAGAAGGTGAAGTCCACGGCGGTATCAACCACGATGAGGCCGGTGACGCAGACCGCGGAGGTGACGGTAAAAAGAGCATCCACGGGTCGGATATGGCCGGTACGGTTCATGGGGGGCATCATCAGGAGCAGGGTTCCCACCAGAATCACCAGGATAAAACTGGCCACCACGGTCTGGGCGGGTTTGCTGAAGATGGAGTTGAGATACCCCTTCAACCTCCTGACCCGGCCGTAGATTTTCAGCACCAGGGTGATATTCCGAACCACCACCAGGAAGAAGTAACCCCGGAAAATCTCCCCGGCGGGGAGGGCGGTGACGATCCTGTTGGCGGTGAAAAACCCCAGGTACACCGCCAGAAATACCAGGGAAGGGATGTGGGTCTTGAAGTAATACCGCTTCAGGGGAGCCTTGATGAAGGCCGACACCGTATCGAGAAGTATGGCTGCCGCCAGGATGTAATCGATCAGGGTCAGGGCCCAGCCCCAGGTTTCCCTCTGGGAGGGCTGCTGTTCCAGGAAGAGACCCAGGATCCCCAGTATCAAAATGGTAAAAAGAAAAAACTTTTTCATCTGCCGGAAAAAACCCTCCGATCTCCGCTGTTCATAATCAGGCGCCTACCCCTCTTTCCTGAGGGGCCGGACCACAAATTTTGCCAGCGCTTCGATCTGTTCGGCGCTGCCCAGGGCGATCAGCTCATCTCCCTCCTGCAGCACCGCCGAAGCCAGGCTGGCCTGGGTGGAATCGTTCATCTTGGTCTGGCCCTGGGGATCGATGACCCCGATGATCACCGCCCCGGTGTTCTGGCCTATTTTGCTCTCCCTCAGGGAAACGCCAATCAGATGGGATCCTTTCCCCAGTTTAACCGATTCTATACCCACCCCGCCCATCTTTCCCGACTGGATCCCTTCCAGAAAATTCGCTATGGAAGGCTGGATGCTCACCGCCGCCAGGCGGCGTCCGGCGATCTGCTTGGCGCTGATCACCCGGTCCGCCCCGGCCTTGAGAATCTTCTTCACCGCCCGGTCTTCCGCCGCCTGGCTGACGATGTGCAGCTTCGGATTCAGCTGACGGGCGGTGAGGACCACAAACACGTTCTGCTGATCATCGGGAAGGCAGGAGATGAGCCCCCGGGCGGCGTGAATCCGGGCTTCCTCCAGAACCTCCTCTTCGGTGGCGTCTCCCCGGATAAAAACCACATCGGGATGACGGTTTCGGTCCGCCTCGGTGATGTTAACATCCACCACCACAAACCTCGCCTTCTTCCGCTGCAGTTCATCCATGGTTTCCCGGCCCACGTCGCCGAAACCAATGATGATATGGTGGTCTTTCATGAGAGAAAGGAGTCTTTTCATGCGTCTCTCCTTGACGGTGTGAAGAATCTGTCCTTCAAAGATGAAGGTGATCACGGTCGAAGCGGTATAACCCAGAATACCAATACCGGTGGTGATAAACAGGATGGTGAAGTAGCGCCCTTCCCGGGACAGGGGATAGACCTCCCTGAATCCCACCGACGAAAGGGTGATGAAAGTCATGTAGATGCTCTCATCCAGGGTCCATCCCTCGATGAGATGATATCCCAGGGTTCCTCCCAGGATGAGAAGGATGATCAGAATTACGGCAATAGTGAATCGACGAACTGGTGTCACGGCAACTCCTATTCTACCATAACCGACACACCGCCGGGATAGAAGCTTCCCCGATAGCCGAAGAGAATCTCGTAAGTCCCCCGGCCTTTGTCGGCATCGAAGGTCAGGGTGAACCGGCGACCCTCCTGCCATTCCGGTGTCAGGGGCCCCATGCCGGTATAGTACCGGTTATCGGAGACATAAAACCGGGCCCGGGGGTCGGGAACCTTGATGAACACCGTGAAATCAGACCGGGGTCTGAGCCCCAGATAATCGAGGGAGAGGGTAACCCCCGAAATTCCCTCAGGTACCGGGCCGGCCGGGGCTTCCCTCACCTCGGCGGTGAGGTCGCCGAACACCTGGACACCGTGGATCTGCTCCCCATAGACGATACCGGTACCCATGTAGGTAAAACCCCCGGCCAAAATATTCTTACGGTGGGGCGGTGAGTTCATCCAGCCCTCCACCAGGTTCCGGGCCGCCTCTTCCGGGGTAGCTCCGAAGTGAAAGGCGATGTTCTCTCCCAGCCCGCCCAGGAGCCCGGGAAGAAGGAGCCGGCGCCGCCCCTCGGGGTCCCGGCCGGTATGATCGGTGTGGGAGAAGAAGTTGTAATCCCGCATATTTTCCCCGTGGTAGACCGACAGACGATCAAGGCCGGGGTGGGGAAGAAAGGCGGCGAGTCCGCGACGGGTCCGTTCAAGGTTGGTATATTCGAAAACCAGCCGGGCCGTCTCTTCCTCGGTTCCCGGCGGCGGGGTCAAAGAACCCTCCCGCCCCTGGGCTCCCAGGCTCACCGCGGCAAGAACCAGGAGCAGAGCCGCCGCCGCAGAGGAAAGCCGCTTCACAGGTACTGCCTCTGCAGGAAAAAACCCAGAGCCATCATCATGGTGCCGTTATCGTAGGCCCCCCGGCCCATCTGCCTGATCACATCCGCCAAGGGAACCACCTCCACCTCCAGATCCTCGTGCTCGTCCAGGGAAAGCCCCCCGCGATGAACCAGATTCTCGGCCAGATAGATGTACTGGGTGTTGGTCATGATGGCGGAATTGGGATTTACCGCCCCCAGGAGGGTCAGCTTTCCCGCCTCATAGCCCGTCTCCTCCCGGAGCTCCCGGGCCACCGCCGCTTCCGGGGTCTCCCCGGGATCCACCATCCCCGCGGGGAATTCCATGGTAACGGTGCCGCTGCCCTGGCGGTACTGCCGCACCATCAGGCAGGCATCGTTCCCGGCTGATTGGACCAGGGGGATTACCATGGCCCAATCCGGCGCCTGCAGCAGATACCTGTCCGCCCGCTGCCCCTGGGGGCTTATCCGGTGGGCGTTGAAAACGGTAAAAATTTTGCAGTCCGCCAACAGAGTCCGGCCCTCTTCGGCCCAGTGGAATTCCTCATCTTTTCTTGCTGTCATACATCCTCCTGCAAATTTTCCCCCGGCCCGGAACCGGGACGCAGCAGTTCAGGCCGGAACTCCCGCACCGGGCCATGGAAGGGAAGGCCTCGCCTCAAATTGTGTTTCTTTCCCCGGTACATTATCGCCTGGGCGGGGCAATAATTATAGCATCGAAGACAGAGGACGCACTCTCCTTTAAAACGCACTCCATCGCCGGTGACGATAATGTTTTCCACGGGGCAGATTTTTTCACATCTGCCGCAAAAAGTACAACACCCGGAATCCACAGAAAAGTCGTCCCGCCAGCGGGGAAAATACTTTCGGTAGGGCCGGCGCTGCAGGAGGGCATTGGAGGTCCAGAATCTGTTCCGCCCCTGAAGCCACCTTTCTCCCCGGCTCAGGCGGGCACAGAATTGGTCGATTTTCCGTTGAGTTTTTTCCCTCCGCCCCCGGTGGCGTTGGTAATCTGCGGAAAAGCCCAGGGGACTCTGGGGAACGCAAATGTTGTTGGGCATCCTAAGATGGACCGCCCAGTCCTGCCGGAAGCCCTTGTTCTCCAGAATCAACCGGGGGAGAATCGCCCCGTCTCCGGAGAACAGCCACTGGGTACAGAACACCCCCGCCGGTTTAACCGGAGACTTTCGGTCCGGTAAGGCGCCGAGGAAATCCCACATGGGCATGGGGAGGTCACTGGCATAAACGGGATACCCGAAGAGGACCAGATCAAGCTTTTCCATCAGCCCCGCCGCCTCCGGAGGAGTAACGGTTTCGATGGAAATAATACGCCCCCGCCAGCCCCTGGCTTCCAGCCCTGAGGCGGTCTGCCGGGCCGCCCACCAGGTATTTCCGGTACCGGAAAAATAGAAAATCCCAAAGTTTTTCGCCATATCGTCAAACCTCCAGGGGATAACCGTAGAGCTTTCCGTCGAATCCCCGGTAGTACCGGAACCCCTCCCCCTCTTTCTCATGTCTCTCCGGGGTCAGACGGATCTTGCCGCCCCCGCCGGGCAGGTCCACCGCATAGACCGGCAGGGCCAGACCGCTGAGCCGCCCCTCCAAACGGGACATTAATTCCAATCCCCGAAGAAGAGGGACCCGGAAGTGCCTAGTTCCCCGGGCCAGATCGCCCTGAAACAGGTAGGTGGGTTTGATCCGGAGACCCACCAGCCCCTGGAAGAGCTCTTCCAGCACCTCCTCCTCGTCGTTCACTCCCCGCAGAAGCACCGCCTGACTGGCCACGGGAATTCCCGCATCGATAAACTGTTCCAGGGCGGCCACCGCTTCAGGAGACAGCTCCCGGGGGTGGTTCACCTGAACCACCAGCCAGTGGGGACCGGTCTTCATCAGCTCACGGATAAGAGCATCGGTGATCCTTTCGGGCATCACCACGGGAATCCGGGTGCAGAGCCGGAACACCCGGGGGGCCGCCCCAACCGGATCCGCCGCCCGGAGCCGGAGAATCCGGTCCAGAAGGACATCATCCTCCAGGGTAAAAAGGTCTCCCCCGGAGAGGAGAACTTCCCGGACTTCCTGGTGGCCCTTGAGGTAGTCCGCCGCACCGTCTGCCTGGGCCTCGGTGAGGGGACCCCGGGCGCCTCCGGTGAAACTGCGCCGGAAACAGTGGCGGCAATTGAGGGCGCAGAGATCGGTCATTTTCAGAAGAATCCGGTCCCTGTAGCGGTGCACCAGCCCGGGCATGGGAGAGTAGAGCTCTTCTCCCAGGGGATCGGAAAGTTCATGGGCCGTGGTATCCAGTTCCTGAATCCGGGGCACCGCCTGCCTTCGCAGGGGATCATCGGGCCCCGGTCCGATAAGAGATAGAAAATGGGGAGAAATCCGCAGGGGCAGGTTCCCCCGGCGCCGGGAATCGGAAAAGTAAGCCCGCTCCTCCCCCGACAAAGCCGACGGCGGTGTCTCCGGATCGGAGAGATACCCGTCCAGGATTTCAAAGCGGGTGATACACGATGACAGCAGCGACTTGACCGGTAAGTCCATGGTTCAAGAATAACAGATCCTGAACGGTTAAAGAAGCGGGCTGGGAAAAAACAGTAAATCACTGCAAGGCCCCTCATAGTCGGCGTTTCGACAGATATTGAGGCCTTCCCGTTGTGAGAACAGACGTTTGGTACTAAAATGGCAGTATCATGAAACACCTCGATATTTTAGAAACCCTGCTGGCGGAACACGGAAAACTGCAGGCCATCGTGGAATCCAGCATCAACGGCATAGTAGAACTGGATACCGAAGGGCGCCTCCTCTCGCTCAACCCTGCCGCCCGGAGAATCTTCAACCTGCCCCGGGCCGCCCCTCCCGAAGGCCCCATCAACGACCTGGTCGACCTGCCGGAACTGCAGGAAATGATGGAAAAGTTATCCCGGAAAAAGGAAGAGATCCTTCAGCGTGAAGTGTTTTTTAACCTCTCCCTGCCCAATTCCAAGGTGATTCGGAAATTTCTGGAAATCAAGATTATCGCCATCCCCAGGAAGAACGATTTGATCCTGACTCTTATCATCACCGATAAAACCGACATCATCCGGGCCCTGGAAAACCGGGAGGAGTTTATCTCCACCCTGATAAATCTCATTGAAGAACTCAGGGTGGACAGTCGTGCCATCATCTACAATCTGGCCCGGCTGGTGGAAATCCGCGATGCCCGGACGGGAAAGCATCTTGAGAGAGTGGAAGCCTTCACCCGCATTCTCGGATACGAATATCAGAAACACTACCGGGAGGAAGATTCCCGGATCACCGATGATTATGTAGAAGACATGGCTCTCTCTTCGGTGCTTCATGACATCGGCAAAATCGGCATTTCCGACACCATCCTTCAGAAACCGGGACAGCTGAGCCCCTATGAGTTCGACATCATCAAGAACCACACGCTCATCGCCGGTGAAGCCCTGCTTCGGCACCGGGGGAAAAAAGATTTCCTCGCCATGGGCCGGGAAATATCCTTGAACCATCACGAAAAGTGGGACGGCACGGGATACCCCCGG
>Ga0334882_1000552_pt1 | contig 57044 bp, 49 predicted proteins | sample GraSluR1_MG_5_FD_207226 | JGI IMG/M metagenome (GOLD analysis project Ga0334882, IMG submission 207226) | Sludge microbial communities from methane-producing bioreactor in Wageningen University, Netherlands - Granular Sludge_15_04-R1 | ecosystem: Engineered > Bioreactor > Anaerobic >... | reverse complement strand
CCACCAAGGCAGTCATGCCGTTCTACATCATGATGGTGGCGGACCTGATGCTGGTGACCTTCGTGCCGGCAATCACGATGTTCCTGCCCTCGCTCATGTAAGAAAGAGATTCAATCACGTTCAGAAAGCCCTGTTTCCCACCGGAAGCAGGGTTTTCCTTGCTCTTGCCTGTACTATGATTTGACAGTACCTTGAAAGGAAGCACAAGGAGAACGTTATGATCAGTACCCACTATCTTCCTACCAGAATCATATTCGGCAGCCACTCCCTTTCCCGCCTTGCAGAACTCAGCCTGCCAGGCAAGAAGGCGTTGGTTGTCATCTCGAGCGGGAAATCAACCCGTTCCTTTGGATATCTCGATCAGCTCGAGGAGCAGCTGAGAAAGGCTCAGATCTCCTGGGAAGTCTTTGACAAGATCCTTCCGAATCCTGTTTTGCGTCATGTCACCGAAGCGTCAGAACTGGCTCGCGAGAAGGGTTGTGACTTTGTCATCGGACTTGGTGGTGGATCGGTCATCGATTCTGCCAAAGGCATCGCCATGATGGCGACCAATGAGGGCAATCTCTGGGACTACATCAGCGGAGGCAGCGGCAAGGGCAAGCGTCTGAAGCACAAGCCGCTTCCGATAGTGGCTATCACTACCACCGCAGGCACCGGAACCGAAGCCGACCCATGGCTGGTCATCACCAAGGAAGAGACCAACGAGAAGATTGGTACCGGCAATGATGATACCTTCCCAGTTCTGAGCATTGTCGATCCTACCCTGATGCTCACTGTTCCTCCCCATTTGACAGCCTATCAGGGTTTTGACGCCCTGTTTCACAGCACTGAGGGGTACCTCAACAAGTATGCGAACACCTTCAGCGACATCCACAGCCTCGAGGCGATCCGGCTGATCGGCAGAAGCCTGGAGACAGCAGTCAAGGATGGCAAGAACCTAGAGGCAAGGGAGGATATGGCGATGGCCAACACGCTGGCCGGCATGGTGGAGACGTATAGCGGTTGCATCAGCGAGCACTCGCTTGAGCACGCCATGAGTGCATTTCACCCTGAGCTTCCCCATGGGGCGGGGCTGATCATGATCAGCGTTGCCTATTTCACACACATCGCCAACACCCATGTTGCGGACCAGAGGATGGTGGATATGGCCAAAGCCTTGGGAAAAGCAGATGCCAAGGAAGCGATGGACTTTGTCCATGCCCTCAAGGACTTACAGAAAGCCTGTGGTGTGGACCAGCTGAAGATGAGTGCCTACAAGATCACCGAAGCTGAGCTTCCCTCCATGGTACAGAATGCCAGGGAAAACATGGCGGGCCTGTTCCAGGTTGACCCCATGACCCTCAGTGATGAGGACTGCCTGGCCATCTACAAGGCTTCGTTCAGGTAGGAAAGCCTATCCGATCACAATACCCGCTCCCAGAACGGCAAGGACGATCAGGGGGGCGGGTATTTTTCTTGTTGCGAGAAGCATCACCGTGATGCCGGCCACCACGAGGTTGTCTGTTTGGATGCCGCTCTTCTGCAAAAGGAGGATGGCCGCAGCTGCAATCAGGCCTCCGGCGACGGCATTGATGCCTTTCAGCGAGACTTTCACCGCCTTGATATTCTTCAGTTCCTCCCAGATGGGGTAGATGAAGAAGATCAGAAGGGTTCCGGGAAGGAAAATAGCAATGCCGGAGAGCAGGGCCCCCACTGCTTGTCCGAAGGGGCCGAGCGTACGGGCGGCCATGCCCCCTGCATAGGAGCTGAAGCTGAACATGGGACCGGGAAGCCCTTGCACCAATCCGTATCCGGTGAGGAACTCCTCGTTTGTCAGATAGCTTCTGGTCTCCACCAATTCGGCGATCATGACCGGGACAACAACCTGTCCTCCGCCAAAAACCAGATACCCATAGCGGTAGAAGGCCTCGAAGAGGGTGATCAACAGATTGTGTGTGAGAGCGGAAAGGGCGAGTGTTCCCAAGGCAAAGAGGGCGAAGAGCAGAAGAAAGCGGTAAGGAGGATGTAGTTTTTGCTTGTTGAAAAGCTCTTTCTCTTTGCTGAAGACAATGCTCACGATGGCTCCAACCAAGAGGACTGTGGGAAATATCCAAGGGGTACGAATAAAATAGGTAGTGATCAGACCAAGGAAAAAGAGAGCGAAGGTGAGCGAATCGGTGAGTACCTTCTTCCCAATCCTAAAGGCAGCAAGAAAGATGAATCCCACTGCCATCGGTCCGATGTAGCGTAAGATGGAAGAGGATATTTGCTTGTTCTCCAGAATCTGATAAAGGAAGGAAAGGATGCTCATGACTACAAGTGCCGGCAGTGCCCACACCAACAGGGTGAGGAAGGCCAGAAAGGGGCCTCCCAATTTGTATCCGACTGCAGTTATGGTCTGGGTACTGGTAGGACCGGGCAGGATGGCGGTAAGAGCCAGCAGCTCCACCAGCTCTTCCTCGCTCAGGTAGTGTTTCTTACTCACCAGATGGTCGAGGAAAACAGCGAAATGTGCCTCAGGGCCTCCATATGCACCCAAAGAGCAGATAAGGACATCTTTCAGAAAGTGTGCTGTCTGCATAGCGCCTCCTGATCAATTTTTTATGCTATACAAGGAGCAATCTTTATGCAAGAAGGGTATCGAAGGCGGGATAGCAGGTGTATGCTTTTCGGTGGAGGAATCATCATGCTACCAAAAACTGTATGTGAAGCTTGGAAGAATCGGGAGAAAGCAATTGTTCTGACTACTGTCGACCAGATGGGGATGCCCAACAGTATCTATGCTACCTGTACCGACTTATATGAGGAGAGTGAGGTGGTGGTGGCTAACAACTACTTCGACAAGACGATGAAAAACATCGAGGAAGGGACTTTGGCCTCAGTGTTATTCATCACCACCGATGGTACGTCATACCAGCTCAAGGGTACGGTGAGCTATCATACCCAGGGGGTTTACTACGACTTCATGAAAGCATTCAACCCAACCAAGCACCCCGGACATGGGGCTGTGGTGCTCCATGTCCAGGAAGCGTACAGTGGTTCAAAATCCTTGCATTAGGCAAGGATATGTGAAGTGGAAGCCAGTGTCTGGGCCATGCCCAGACGCAGTGTCTCAACCTTCAAGGCTGCCTTGGTGTACTGTTGCTTGAGTGAGTGTGCGGCATTGTTCATGGTCAACAGAGCCTCTTCGTAACGCTTGGCGAGCTCATGCATGAGTTGCTGGGTCTGTACATACTCTGTCTTCAGGGTTTCCAGCTTTGCCAGGAGCCGGGCAATCTTGCTCTCCACTGCTTTTGCGTAGCCACCTTCCAACTCGCTGACCAAGGTTTGGACAGGCACAATTTTCTTGATTCGGTAGGCGTTCGATCCGGCAAAGACAAAACCGCTCTTCAAAAGACCTCTGCGGGCATTGTTCAAAGCGATGGAGATGCAGTAGTTTGCATCCTGTGCCTTGCAACTTGCCAGACACTTCCATGCACAACGGAAAGCAGGGCGCTTGCCTTCCTCACTATCGGTGATGAAGGAGTTGCGGATGGCACGCCCAGGCATGCCCACCGGGCTCTTGATCAGGCCGATGTCTTCCTTCTTGCAGGTCACATATGCCTCTTTGAATCTCCTGTCTGCATCACACTCATCAGTGGCTACAAACCGGGTGGCCATCTGAACTGCAGATGCCCCGAGACTGAGGGTCTGATGGATGTCCTTTCCGCTGTAGATGCCGCCTCCGGCGATGAGCGGGATTTTGCGTCCCTCTTCCGCTTCGTACGGTTTGAGTGTCTCCACTATCTGAGGAACAATGGTCTTGAGCTGATAGGCAGGGTCCTCAAGCTGTTCTTCGGTGAAGCCCAAATGTCCTCCAGCCTTGGGGCCTTCAAAGACGACCGCATCGGGAACGTCGTTGTAGAGCTTCTTCCACATGCGGAAAATCATATCGACCGCGCGCGAAGAGCTGACAATGGGAGCAAGTTTCACCTTGGCCTTGCGCAGCGCTTCCACAGGGATATTCTTGATTGGAAGTCCTGCTCCGAGAAATACGATATCCACCATCTCTTCGATGGCTACATCCAACAGTTGGTGGAAATCGTTGACAGCCACCATGATGTTTACGCCTATGACGCCCTTGGTTTTCTGCCGAGCGGTACGGATTTCCCTTCGGAAAGCCCTGAGGTTCGCTGCTTGGCCATCTTCATAGTAGTCGGGTTCGAGCAGGCCGATGCCATTTGCTGCGATTACCCCGATGCCTCCGGCATTTGCCACGGCACTGGCCAACGAGGAGAGGGAGATGCCCACTCCCATACCACCTTGTACGATGGGGGCAGGGGCGACAAGGTCTCCGATGCGCAGTGCGGGCCAGGTGGGTTTGGCCTTCATGATAGAGGAGACAGTCTTCTCCAGGGGAAGGAAGGCAAGACAAGAGCGGGCTTCCTCTTTGAGACGGGAGAGTATGGTGCTTCGGTTCATTGGTTGCATATAGTGTTCCTTGGGGTCGTGCAAGACAGACCTTAGTCTAAATCTAACATAAATACAAAAAATGTCAAAGTGTTAGGAAAAGAAAAATGCAAACCTTGTATTTTATGCATGATTGGCAACACTTTCTTCCAAAACCTGAATAGATTACCATATAATGCACAGATATGTTGCTTTAATAGAATCAGGATAATACAACTGCAACAAAAAGTGTTCAAAACCCACTTGAACTGTTGCGCAATCTTCTCGTACGCTATAGACAATCTTATCCATTGTGGGGTTACCAATGAAACACATGAATCGATTGCTGATGGTTGCAGTTCTGCTGCTTATCGCGCTTGTTGCCCTTTCTGCCCAACCAGTTTCTGAGAAACAGGAGATCAAGGTCTTGGTTTTCGGAATGTTTGAGGTGGGGGAGAACAAGGGAGACTTCGCTGGGGAGTTTCAGCACTTCTATGAAGCCTACTTTGATGGAGCGGCATCGTATGAGCTGAATTCCATGCCTTTGACGCTCTATGTCAACGAAGAAGGGATTGCAGGCGCAATTGCCGGTATGGGCAAGGCTCAGGCAAGTGCAACGCTCACCACCATCCTCGCCGACCCTAGGTTTGACTTCTCCAAGACCTATATCGTCATCAGTGGCTGTTCTGGCATGAGCCCTGAGCGTGGTACGCTCGGGGATGTCGTCATCGCAGATGAGCTGGTGGATTTTGAGCTTGGTCATGCATGGAAAGAGAGTGACAATCCGAAGGATTCTTCCTCATTCTTTTTGCGCTCTTCAGGCTACGACCGCCCTGGATACATCAAACTCAACAAGGGACTTGCAGACTGGGCGTTTGAGCTGACAAAGGATACCCCGCTCTTTGACGACAAGGCAGCCCAGGCATACCGTGCAAAGTATGGCGCTGCAGAAGCCCAGGAGAAGCCTTCCGTACGCATGGGCGTCTCAGTGACCGGGGACAGCTACTGGCATGGGAAAGCATCTTCCGCTCACGCTGATGCTGTTACCCAGGCCTATGGTGCTGGTACCTATATGGTGACCCAGATGGAAGACAACGCGTTCGGTGTTGCAGCAATGAATGCCGGCAAGCTAGATCGTCTCATTGTGGTGCGCGATGTGGTCAATTACGACCAACCCTATCCTACTCAGACGGTGCTTGAGAGTCTTGATGCTTCTTCCGGAGCTTTCTCCATCGGTATGAAGAACGGCTTTGCCGTTGCCTCGAAGATCATCAACACCTTGGTGGAGAACTGGGACGCCTATGGCTCTTCCACTCCCAAAATCTAAGACGCATCCAATCATTCAGAAGTAAAAGGAATTTTTGGCCGGCTTTCTCAGGAAAGCCGGCCTCTTTTCCGTCCGGACAGGTTGTTTGTAAAGACGCAAGCCCATATCATGCAAGCATGGAAACACAGCAGAGAGAGGAGTCCCTCACATCACTGCAGTCGACGATCAGGAAATTGGAAAAGGCTGCTGAGAGCCAGATGCAGCAAGGCCGTTCTGCCTCGCTGACCATACAAAGGCTTGAGACGATGCGCATCGCCTATGCGGTGGTTGCTGAAGAGAATCCCTCAGGGCTCACTCAAGCAAGGATGAAAGAGGCACAGGCGCAACTTCGCTCCTTGCTTCCAACACTGGATCGCATGCTGCAAAAATTTACTGGACACCCAAGCCAACATACACTTTTGGTACGCAGGATCAGGTCAATCGAGCTTGCGCTTGCTCACTTGGATGAACTCGTGGGCAAAGATCTCAGCTAAAAGATATTGGTGTACTCTTGCTCTGCAAAGCATCCTGGTTCCATACAGTATCGCATGTATTGAGGAGGCCTTTTAGAAATAGAGGTTCAGCAGAATATCGTGGCTGTAATTGCCAAATCCATGACCAAAGATGTTGATTCCCCCTACATTCTCCGCATCTTCCTTTACTGAGAAGCATGCTTTGATCGAATGATGGGTATTGAGATGAAGATCCTGGATTTTTAAATCAGAAATTTGGATACCATCAATGAATGAGCCTTCTGCGGTAACGGTCCATGTTTTCAGAAGACCATATTGGGAACCTTTGAGTTTCCACCATTCTGGAGTGAATTTCCCCCGCTTATCTCCAAAGTCGCCAGGGCTTGTCCAGGTTCCGACTTCATGTTCATTGATGGAAAGGGTGATGTCGCTGAGCCACTTTGGGTTTGTCCCCGGGATTTCAGAAGAGAGCTCTACAACAATCTCCAGTTTTTTCACTGGCTTCTTCTTGTTGTATGAATTATTTGGGAATTGGTACTTCACAAAGCCTTTTTCGAACCATAGCAGTCCTGCTTTGATTCTTTCCGGTTCGAGGAAGGATTCGGGGGTATCCAGGTATCCGACAATCTTCTCAGTGGTGCACATGCCGCATGGAGAAGAGATATTATACTCGATGAACAAACCGACAGGCATCTCTACCGTAATCACTTCATCTGTACTCTCTTGTTTGTTGCCTAAACTGATTATGTATTCATCGTAAATGTTCCTGCATACCTTCTGGCTCCCCTTGGTAGCCTTTCTGATATCTGTTTCTATGAGATTGGCCTTTTCAAGAGTCATGACGTTGGTAGCAACGGTTGATTGAGGAAGGTTGAGAATGCTGGAAAGCTCGCTCACATTCTTGTCACCCTTGCGTAATTCATTAAGTATGTTTACTCGCACTGGAGAGGCTAATCCCTTAAGAACTTCGATGTCAGTTATGGGATTGATGATCATTATTCTTCCTTGCATGGTGCTTCCTCTGAATACTAATTGTCTAAATTTATCATCCTATTTCATTCGCAACAATAATTCAATCAAGTTACTTGATTAATTATTCTCCGATATGTATCGCATATATACTTCCAAATCTCCCAAGAAGGGTAAGCGTAGAAAGAAAATGGTTGACAGCACATATATTGAACCATATAATTGGGTATAAATCAAAGAATTTGATATGAAAAATCAGCAATTTTGATTTTTGCTTTTCTGATGAACGATGTTTTTTGGGAATTTTGGGTGAGAAAAGGATGGTTGAACGCGACAGAAATGCCTACTTAACACTACTTATAACAAGATAAGTAACTTATTATGAGAATTTAAATATAGGTAGTCGCGGAAATGGTTTTCATTGAGAAAAATGGCTGACAAACACATACGTTTGTTGCCATAAAAGGAGTGTGTTATGAAGAGATTTCTATTGTTGATGGTATTGATCACCTGTATGATCGGTATGGTCTTTGCTGCAGGAAGTAAGGAACAAACCGCAGCTCCCAAAGAGGGGACGGAATTGACATTCTGGACCTTCCAGGATCTTCACATGGATTTCTACAAGACCATGGCCAAGCTGTGGAATGAGCAGAATCCAGACCGGAAGATTATTTTCAAGCCAGAGGTATTGCCGTTCCAGGATATGCACACCAAGCTGTTGGTGTCCCTGCAGGCAGGTACCGGTGCTCCCGACATGGTGGACATCGAAATCGGCAAATTCCCGAACTTCATGAAGGGCGATATCCAACTCGCTTCCCTCAATGATGTCATTGACCCGGTTCGTGACAAGTTCATCACCGCTCGTCTTGATATCTATAGCAAGGACGGACAGAATTATGGATTGCCGTTCCACGTTGGTGCATCCGTAATTTTCTACAATGTAGAGATACTGAAGGCAGCTGGTGTTAATCCCTATGCGATCAAGACTTGGGACGATTTCCTGCAGATGGGCAAGATCGTGAAAGCTAAGACCGGCAAGCCGATGGCCACAGTTGAAGTCAATGGCCAATGGTCTTTCTGGCCGATGATTGCTCAGCAAGGTTCCGATTTTGTTGATGCAGATGGCAATGTCATCCTTGACAACGCTACCAATGTTAAGACCCTTCAGTATCTGAAGGACCTGTTGAACAGTGGAGCTGCCATTGCTGCTCCTGGTGGAAACCACCATGCAGAGGAGTATTATGGATTCATGAATGATGGCGGTGCTGCAGCTATGTGGATGCCGATGTGGTACATGAACAGATTCACCGATTACATGCCGGACTTGTCCAAGAAGATCCTGATTCTTCCGATGCCGAGATGGACTGCTGATGGCAAGCGTTCTGCTGGTATGGGTGGAACTGGTACTGCAGTAACCAAGCAGGCAAAAGATATTCAGCTGGCCAAGGACTTCCTGATGTTTGCAAAGGGATCTGAGGAAGGCAACCTGAGAATCTGGGAAGACCTCGGATTTGATCCTCCCCGTTGGGATGTCTGGGACAATCCTCGGATGAATGCTCCCAACAAGTTCACCAATTACTATGTGAATGATGATATCTTTGGTATGCTGTTGGGCATCAAGGATGAGATCAACAGTGTCAACGTCAAGGATAGGCTTCCCGCAGTTATCGACCGAGTCAGTTCATCGGTTATGATTCAGGCCTTGCAGCAGCAGAACAAGAGCCCTGCTGAAGCCCTGAAGGAAGGTGCGGATCTGTCCCGCTAACAGAGTGTTCTTTATTTCGAAAGGATACGCCATGAACTTGGCGTATCCTTGCTTAAATACTAGTTAAGGAGGTGTAAATGAAGCTCAAGCAAACGATTGGGACATCAAAGATAACACCCTATGTCTTCATTTTCCCCTTTATTGCATCGTTCCTCATCTTCTATTTGTATCCCATCATCAGTACCTTCATCATGGGATTCCAATTGGTATATCCTGGTCAGGTTGAATTCATTGGCTTGGAGAATTATCGAAAACTCAACAACCCAGAGTTCAAGGTAGCGCTGCTGAATAGCTTTCGCTACACGATATATACGTTACTACTGCTCATCCCCCTTCCTTTGGTGCTCTCTGTATGGCTGAATTCTGGAAATAGGACGATTAATTCCATATATCGGTCGATTCTGTATGTGCCCACGTTGATATCCGTAGTGGTAGCTGGAACCATCATGCGGTTGTTGTTCGCATCCAGCAACAGAGGTATCATCAATACCTTGGCCATCGCATTGGGTGCTGAACCCAGGCAGTGGTTGCTTGGAGGTCCTTCCCAAGCTATGATTCTTCTCTTGATTCTTGCACTTTGGCGCTGGGTAGGGGTAAACATCATCTATTTCCTCTCAGGCTTGCAGGCTATCCCTGATGAACTGTATGAGGCCGCTAATATCGATGGAGCTTCAGGGTTCCAGAAATTCTGGAGAATTACCATTCCTTTGGTAAAGAACACTACAATATTTGTAACCACCATCTCCATTTTTGGTGGGCTTGCTATGTTTGAGGAGAGTTATATTCTCTGGTCAGGTACTGCCTCTCCCAACAATGCAGGCCTGACTATTGTGGGATATCTGTATAAGAAAGGCTTCCAAGAGGGAGAAATGGGTATGACCAGTGCAATAGGAATTGTCCTGTTGTTCATTGTCTTTACCTTGAACACCACTTTCTTGAAGACCTTTGGTTTCTTCGAATCTGAGGGGAGGCAACGATGACAATTGTCAAACACCGCTCCGTAAATACCATTATCAAGCATATTGTGTTGGTCTTCTTGTGTTTGGTGTATCTCTTGCCGCTCTATTCGCTGCTTCTGGCGGCGTTTCGACCAGGTAGAGATCTCCTTCGGTATGGAATAACGTTGCAGACGCTCATTCCCACCGGCATGAACTTTGCCAACATCAAGGGCCTTTACACCATTCGGGAAGGAATCTATTTCACCTGGTTCAAAAATAGTTTGGTGTTGTTGGTAGTGCAAGCATCGCTTGCTCTTTTCTTCAGCTCCTTTGTTGCGTATGGAATCTCGGTGTATCATTTCAAAGGAAAGAAAACCGTAACGACCCTGGTGATATTTCTAATGCTTGTACCGATTCAGATTCTTATTCTGCCGCTGTATAAGTTGATGATTACCATCTCCTTGATGGACACCTTCTGGGGTGTTTTTCTTCCTATGATCGTCTCGCCATTTGCCATCTTTTTCTTTAAGCAATACATCGATGGAATCCCTCGAGACCTGATTGATGCTGGACGTGTAGATGGGTTGAATGAGTATGCAATCTTTTTCAGGATTGTCGTTCCCATTATGCCTCCCGCTTTCTCGGCCATGGCCATTTTCATGTCCATGCAAAGCTGGAACAACTTCCTTTGGCCATTGATTGTATTGAGAAGCGGTAACAAGTTCACCTTGCCCATTGGTCTGAACACACTGCTCACACCTTATAATAGCGCGTATGATCTCTTACTGATCGGCGCCTTGGCGGCTACATTGCCGATCATCATCGTTTTCATATTCTTCCAACGTTATTTCATTGCTGGACTTACCAGCGGTGGTGTTAAGGGTTGATACAGTAGGAGAAACGTCCGTGAAATGTACAGTTTATGCTTCCTCTGCGTTTGTAATTGGTACCGTTGATAAGCGGTTGTTCGGTTCCTTTGTTGAACAGTTGGGACGCTGTGTGTATGGAGGTCTGTATGAGAAAGGGCATCCGCTTTCTGATGGGGATGGCCTGCGTACTGATGTCATGAAACTAGTGAGGGATCTTGATGTCCCTTTGGTACGATTCCCAGGTGGAAACTATGTCTCCAACCATCGCTGGGAAGACTCAGTCGGGCCACAGGAAGAGAGGCCCATGCGGATCGACCTTGCTTGGAAGGCTCTGGATCCCAATCAATTTGGAATCAAGGAATTCTTGAATTGGTGCCAGAAAGTGGGTACTGAGCCAATGATGGCACTCAATCTGGGCACCCGAGGCATCGATGAGGCAAAGGACCTCGTGGAGTATTGTAATTTTCCTGGAGGTACTGAGTTAAGTGAACTGAGAAAGAGCCATGGTTCAGAAGCTCCGTATGATATCAAAATGTGGTGCTTGGGAAATGAAATGGATGGACCATGGCAGGTAGGCCATAAGTCTGCCGAGGAGTATGGGCGTCTTGCCTCTGAAGTAGGAAAGGCCTTGAAACTCTTTGATCCCAGCCTTGAGTTGGTTGCCTGTGGATCAAGCAGTAGCAGCATGCCCACATTCCCTGCATGGGAGGAAACGGTTCTTGAACACACCTGGGATATTGCTGACTATCTTTCATTGCATATGTACTTCAGAAACGATAATGATGATACTGAAACCTTTCTTGCCTCAAGCAAGAGAATGGACCAGTTTATTGAGACCGTTGTACATGTCTGTGATTATGTCAAGGCTAAAAAGCGTTCAACAAAGACGATGTACCTCTCATTCGATGAGTGGAATGTCTGGTTTCATTCCAATGAACAAGACAAAGAGGAACCTGACTGGAAAGTTGGAAAGCATCTTCTGGAGGATGTGTATACCTTTGAGGACGCCTTGGTGGTTGGGTGTGTGCTCAACAGCTTGCTTAAGCACTGTGACCGGGTGAAGATAGCCTGTCTTGCTCAGTTGGTGAATGTCATTGCTCCAATCCTTACCGAAGATGGAGGACCTAGCTGGGTTCAGACCATTTACTGGCCATTCTATTATGCTTCGAAGTACGGGAGGGGAGAGGTGCTCGATATTCGCTTGAACGTCCCCTCGTATGAAAACCATAAGTATGGCGAGGTTCCCTATGCTGATGCAGTGCTTGTGTACCATGAAGAGGAACATGAGCTTGATCTCTTCTTAGTTAACAGAAGTCTGGATGAGGAGATGGACCTTGCATTGGATATTACAGGATTTCCTGCAACGTTGAAATGTATTGAACACATCTGGTTGCACCATGATGATTTGAAATCTGTCAATGACAAGGATAATCCTGAGACTATCAAGCCTGTGGTCAAGAAAGGGGAAACAGGGCCGTTCATTGCCCAGAAACAATCATGGAATATGTTCCGGTTCTCGGTTTCTTGAGCTTGATGGTTGTATGCCAAGCTTGCGAGGGGCTTTGATGAAGAGCCTTTTCCAGGGTCAACAGTGTATTCGATGTATAAGAAGGATCCCGTTCTGATAAAACAGAAAGGGATCCTTCTTAGAGACTGCACCCTTCGATGTACTCAATCGAGCTTGCGCTTGCTCTCTTGGATGGGCTCGTGGGCAAAGACCTCAGCAACTAGTGCACGATACTGTTTCTCAAGTGCTTTTTCATCAAGTAAACAGCTTCTTCTGTCCCGGATCACCCACTGGCCATTCACCATCACCTCTCTGATATGCTCGCCTCTGGTGTAGGTGAGTGTATTGAAGGCTACGTTGGAGAAAGAGGGTAGTTCCACCAAAGGCGAGAGATCCAGTGAGTCATTGATGAAAAGAAGGTCAGCACTGTTTCCCACCTTGATGGCTCCTTGGTACAGCTGTGGGATCGGGGAGGCGGTAGCCAACTTCCAGACATGCTCTGCAGTCCACCTCTGTGGATGGCCGCTCATCTTCAATTCGCGATACGTGGTCCGCATGACCTCCCAGATATCGTGGGTAAGGAAATCGGTACCCAACCCAATGCGTGCCTGACCCTCCAAAAGCTGCTCGAGCGCCATTGAACCTTCACTGCAGAGCTGGTTTGACACCGGACAGTGCACCACATAAGCCTGGCTTTCACACAGCAAGTGCTTGTCCTTTTCATCGGTTTCAATGCAGTGAAAGAGAATGGTGTTTGCATTGAGCATCCCCTCCCGTGCAAGCAACGCAACCGTTGAGAGGCCGAATTTCCTGAGTATCTCCTGCCTGCGGAATGTGGTCTCCAGACAGTGTGTCATCAGCGGCCCCTGTCCTGCAGATACACGCTCTTTAGCGGCATTGAAGCCGGCTAGGTCCAGGTCTTCCTCTTCCGGTAGGTGAGTGCCCCGCCTCAATGTATCTGAAAGGAGAGCCGCGCTTGGCTTTTCATCGTACCAATCAACCAACGCTTTGATCCCAGTTTCTTGTGCTGCCCGCTCCAGTGCCTTGCAGGAGAAGTCGGCTTGCCCAGTCTCGACAATGCAGACCACCCCGGTCTTCAGATACTGCAGGTATGCGTACTGGACGAGGGTGGAAAACGCCTTGCTTGGTACCGACTCATCAAGATAGTCGAAAAGTCGTTGCTGCAGCTTGCCCTGTTCACTCGCGTCACACCACTGGTGGAGGCTCTTATCGCAGAAGAGGCCGCGCAGCAGGGTGTCGGGGGTATGGACATGGGCATCGATGAGGCCGGGGTAGAGGAGATGGGAAGCGCAGTCAAACACCTCTTCTCCTTCAAGAGGAGCGAGATGTGGCTCTATCATTCCTATCTTGGTATCGGTAATCCTGATGTCAGCATGTTTGAGGTGAAAGGTTTCATCCAAATAGCGGCAGTTGGTCAATAACATGACTTGAGCATACCACGATGGTTTTGCATTGCATACTTGTGTTCACGCAAAGGTCAGCACATTGTATGGTGATGATGCTCTGAAATAGAGAAAGGGGACACCTTCGTCCCCTTTCATCCCAAACCTCAGCGTGATTTCCTGATCGGCATCCAGACTTCGAAACTCTGGTTGGAAGGATCGTTGTCAAGATAGACTTCCACATCCACCCCTTCGGCGAACTCATATCCGCTGGAGGGGAGCCAGTCGGTGACGATTCTTCGCTCCACCTCCTGGATGGTCTGGGGCATAGGGCCCCTTCCGGGAAAGATTGCCCAGAGAGAAGGCTCCACCATCTGGCTCTCCATCCCCTCAAGTTCCAGATCATGCTTCACGATGCCGATGGTGTAGGTCCAATGATCCAACTCGTCGGTGTTGGTGCAGAGGCCGAAGAGGCCCTCTCCCTCTTTCAGAAGACTGCAGAGCTTTGCAATCGTCCCATCCTGGGCTTTCTCAGCCCAGAAGAGGGGTACTACCCGCATGCTCTCTTCCATGTCCTTGCTGATCTTGCAACTCACCCCTACCACGCGAAACGCGTCTTTGCGTTCAATCCGATACTCCATCTCTTGTTCTCCTTTGATAGTCAGACTGAAGCTTATCTTGGGGAACGCTTTGAGCACTGCTCCTTCCTTCTTTGCATCCGATGGCGTCATGCCATGCACCACCTGGAAAGCTCGGTTGAAGGATGTTGGTGAGTCGTACCCATACCGAAGCGCAACATCCAATACCTTGTTCCCTTGCTGCAGTTCCAGGGCGGCCTTGGTGAGCTTTCTTCGGCGGATATACTCCCCGAGCGTGAGGCCCGCTACATAGGTGAACATCCTCTGGAAGTGGTAGGTCGAGCAGTTCGCCAACCGGGCCGCTTTCTCATAGGAGATTTCTCCGTCAAGATGTTCCTCAATGTAGATGAGTGCCTCATTCAGTCGTTCAATCCATTGCATTTGTGTCTGACCTCACGATGGAGTATGCAGCAGAAGCATCTGCTGTTCCTCTCTATTCATGCACAATGTTGCGAGCTTTTCAAGGTTGCGATGCTTCCCTCTTTTCCTGTTCTGGCATAGGGGTGCATAGATACCAGTTTGCCCGTTTTCCGACCTGTATCACCTCAACCTCTGAGAAGCAGTGCTGCAACTGGGAAATGCACTGCTGCATCTCCTTCTGTGCATGCTTGATGAAGTGGAAGTAATCTCCCCCTTCCAGCCACTCGATGAGAGTGGTGAGAGGTGAGCGGCTTGCATTGTAGTCGTGGATGATGACCCGATGTTTTGTGACCCGACTCATCTGTTGGTAGAGTGCAAAACGTTTCTCCTGTTCCATCCCATGGGCAACATAGCTTGCAATGGACAAGTCGAAGCTCTTGTCAGGGAAGGGAAGCGGCTCTGTCGCATCTGCTCTGATGAACGTGATCTTCTGGCCTTTGGTTTTCCTTCTGGCTACATCAAGCATGCGCTCTGCAGGCTCTACGCCGGTAACCCCAAGGCCTCTTTCTGCCAGAGCGCTGCACAAGGCCCCGGTCCCGCACCCCACATCGAGGACGTGGGGAAGCAAGAGCTCTTTCATGCTCTCCAAGGTCTTTGCATACCGTTTTTTCTGGTAACTGAAGAAGAGGCCGTAGATAGGAGAAATGCGATTGAAAAGGGCAGTGCTTTCCGGTCCATCCGACATATCATGGCCTCCTTTCCCGATCACTGCTTTTTCTTGCGGTATGCAGTCTCCTCAAGCGGCAATGAGGTGCGGAACTTCCCGTCAAAGCGGTAGTAGGCATTCTGGCATGCAGGGGCAGTGGGAATGGTGGTCAGTTCTCCTACGCCCTTGACCCCATAGGCGATGGGATGCTTGCCCGGGCCTTCAACGAGTTTCACTTCTATCGGGGGGACATCGGTGGAGCGGAGCAAGCCCAGTGTCCCGTAACGGACAGCCAGCTGGCCGTCCTTGATGGGGAAGTCCTCTGTCAGGCCATAGCCCAAGCCCATGACAACCCCTCCCTCAACCTGACCGGTGAGAGCTTGGTGATTCACCACCTGCCCGACGTCACATGCTGCGACAACCTTTTCCAGCTTGCCCCCCTCATCGAGGATGACCACCTGTGCTGAGTAGCTGTAGGCGACATGGCTTACCGGATGCTCCTTCTTGGAGTTGATCGGGTCGGTGATGGAGGTGTACTCCCCATTGAATTCACGGCCTTCCAGCTCATCCAAGGAGGAGTTTGCAAGAGCCTCTTTCAGCAGAAGGGCAGCACGCTTGACCGCTTCCCCGGTAAAAACCGATTGGCGGCTTGCCGTACTGGTTCCCGAGTCGGGTGTCCGGCGGGTATCTGGGTCCTCAACGACGATCTGGTGGGAACGCAGCGAGCAGGTTTCGCCCAGAATCTGGGTGCAAACGGTGGCTACTCCCTGGCCCATGCACGCCGCGCTGGTGCGGATATGCACCTTTCCCTTCTCAACTGAGAGGATGCAACGTCCGGTATCGGGAAAGCCAACTCCCAAACCGCTGTTCTTGAATCCGCAGGCAATCCCAGCTCTTGGGGAGGAGTAATATGCTTCTTTCACTGCCTCAAGGCATTCGATGATGCCGGTGTCCTCACTGGCGATCTGGCCATTGGGCATGGTGTCTCCGCTTTTGAGGGCATTGATCCTGCGTATCTCATAGTAATCCAGGCCCAGTTCTTCGGCGAGCAGATTGAGATTGGATTCCACGGCAAAACAGCTCTGGGTTACCCCAAAGCCCCTGAAAGCCCCTGCGGGGACAAGATTGGTGTAGATCGCTCGCCCCACCACCTCAAAGTTCTGGAAGTTGTAGGGCCCTGATGCATGGGTACAGGCTCTCTGCAGTACAGGTCCCCCAAGGGAGGCATAGGCGCCGGTATTGGCATCGATGATGGCCTTCATGGCAGTCAGCTTGCCGTTCTCATCACAGGCAGTGGTGAGCTTGATCTCCATTGGATGGCGCTTGGGATGGACCGTAAGGCTCTCTTGGCGAGTGAGCTTCACTTTCACCGGTTTTTTGAGAATCCAGGCAGCGAGTGCGGCATGGTGCTGGACACTCATGTCCTCTTTGCCGCCGAAGCCTCCGCCAACGAGCATGCTGTGGCAGTGAACCTTCTCAGGAGGCAACTGCAGCATATGGCAGATCTCATGCTGTTCATCGTAGATGGACTGGCCCGAGGTATGGACAAGCACTCCATCCTCGCCCTCAGGCAGGGCTACTGCACACTCTGGCTCCATGAAGGCATGCTCGGTGTATGGGGTTGAGTAGGTGCGTGTGATGACGTGTTTGCTCTCTTTGATGGCTTTCTCCACGTTTCCGCGGTGGATATGCTCTATGCTGAGGATGTTGCCGCTCTCGTGGATCTGGGGTGCATCCTCTTGCAAGGCTGCGCTCATGGTAAGAACTGGGGGGAGGACTTCGTAGGAGACTTTTACCAGGGAAGCCAGCTCTTCGAGTGTCTCTACGCTTTTTCCCACCACCAAGCAGATGGCATCGCCTGTATAGCGGGTGATGCTGCCCACTGGGATGAAGACCGGCCAATCCTGCTTGATGTGTCCGATGATGTTGTGCGGAACATCGTCGCTGGTGAAGAGGTGCACGAAATCGGGATGCTTTTCAGCTTCGCTGCTATCGATGTTCACCACCTTTGCCCTTGGGAAAGCAGAGCGAACCGCCTTGCCATGCAGCAGGCCTTCCACTCGCAGGTCATCTGCATAGAGGCCTTTGCCCAAGGCTTTTGCCTTGGCATCGACACGCTGATAGCGCATATCAAGCTTGGGTTCTTCTTCCTGGTGGGGAACCTCAAGAGATTCCCTGAAGAATGTGGCAGCCATCAGGATGGCCTCCTCTATCTTCTTGTATCCGGTACAGCGGCAGATGTTCCCCTTGATGGCCTTGCGTACCTCATCCAAGGATGGGTCTGGATTCTTGTCGAGCAGGCTTTTGGCACTGATGATCATACCGGGGGTGCAGTAGCCGCACTGAACGGCTCCCGCTTCGGCAAAGCAGTAGGAGTAGACATCTTGTTCGCGTTGGCTCAACCCTTCAATGGTAATGACCGACTTGCCCTCAAGACGGGAGAGGGGGATGGCGCAAGCCTTCATCTTCACCCCATCAACGAGGAGGGTGCAGGTGCCGCAAGCACCTTCGCTGCATCCATCCTTGGTACCGGTGAGGTTCAGATCCTCACGGAGAAATCGCAGCAGTTTCTTGTCGTTCCCGTCATAGGTGATGGGGTTTCCATTTACGCTGAATGCATACATAGCTGTGCTCCTTGGATACGGTGGGAACAGGTGCTAGCCGCTTAGCGTCGGTATCCAGAAGTGGATACGTCGGTCTGTGATGCTATCCATCCACATTGTTTCGAAGTGCTTGCAAAAAGTCAACATCTTGTTGCATTGTATAGCTTTTTGCGACACTTCATGTTGCAGAAATTAAAATTGGCGGTTAGGGAGAACCAAGAGGCAGGAAACTGCAACACATGTTCCTGCCTTTGGTTCAGAATCCTAAATACGCTTCTCCCGGTTGAAGGGCTGGCCGAGGGCGGTGGGGCCCAACAGCTGGCTCTCCCTGCTGAAAGCAAGGACGACGATGACCATGACATACGGGAGCATGACGGCAAATTCGTAGGGGAAGTTGATTCCCTGACCCTGAATGGCAAGCTGCAATGCTTGTGCCAGACTGAAGAGCAGGGCTCCTCCCATGATCTTCACCGGATGCCAGTGCCCGAAGTAAACCAAGGCAACGGCAATGAAGCCGCGTCCTGCAATGATTTCGTCGCTGAACATCTTTGCCTGGCAGAGACTGAGGTATGCACCGGCAAGACCTGCCAGGGCTCCGCCTACAGCCAGAGCCTGGTAGCGCACCTTGTTCACCTGGATGCCGATGGAGTCGGCAGCGCGGGGGTTGGTGCCCACAGCTCGTACCCTCAACCCCCAGGGAGTCTTGAAGAGGATGTACCAAGCGGTGGGGACAAAGAGGAAGGCAAGGTATACCAAGATGTTGTGTGAGAAGAAGATCGGACCGAGGATGGGAATCTTCGAAAGAAAGGGGATGGGAAGGTTGCCGATGCCGGGAACAGACTGGGTTCCTCCGACGAAGTGGCGGAACAGGGTTCCTGCAGTTCCGACCCCGAACATCTGCAGCCCGATGCCTGCAATGCCTTGGGGGGCACGGAAGGTGACCACCACAAAGCCGAAAAGCATGCCGAACAGTGCTCCCACACCCATGGCAAGGGCTAGGCCCAGAACGTTGTAGATGCCTGGGGTAGGTCCGCCTTGGCCGATGCTGTAGGGAACGAGCATGCCAAGGAAGGCCCCCATTGCCATGATGCCTTCACAACCGAGGTTGAAGACGCCGGCTCGTTGGTTGAACATCTCCCCGAGAGAGGCGATCAGGAGGGCTACCGAGAAGGGGATTCCCAGACTCAGGATGTTTACGATGAAGTTCATGCTGTTACCTCCTTGGTCTTCTTTCCCAGACCTTGCACCTTGCGCCAGACCTTCTCCATCAGATAGGGGTCGGCAAGGATCATCTTCGTGGCGACGATGACCAGGATGATGATACCCTGCAGTACGTTGACCATATTCGCCGGGACTCCGACCATGCGCTGGGTCATGTCAGCACCCACGATGAGAAGACCGAAGAAGAAGGAGGCGGGGATGATGCCTGCTGGGTGCAAGCCGCCGAAAAGGGCGACGACAATACCGGAGAAGCCGTAGCCGCCGGTGATGCCTTCGATGGCCCTCCGGTGGACACCTGCGATCTCAATAGCTCCTGCCATGCCTGCGAAGGCACCGCTGATGACCATGGCGATGACCAGATACCAGGTCACGCTGATACCGCCGTACCGTGCAGCCCGGGCACTGGCCCCGGCAGCACGCATCTTGTAGCCGTACTTGGTCTTCCAGAGGAGGAAATAGATCAGGAGGGCAAGGATGAGGGCGAAGAAGAGACCGGTATGGAGCCTCGTTCCCGGAAGGAAGCGGTCCAGCCAGAGATTGCGCGAAAGGCGCATCGACTGCGGGGTTCCACTTCCCATGGTGAGCTCAGCCGGGTCGAGCATCGGGCCACGGAGCAGGAAGGTGTAGAACTGTGCGGCAATGTAGTTGAGCATCACGGTGGAGAGCAGCTCGCTGACCTGCAGTTTTGCCTTGAGAAAACCGGGGATGAAGCCCCAGACACCGCCGCTGATCGCCCCTGCCAGCACTGCCATCGGCAAGAGAACCGGTTTGGGGAGCTCAGGGAATGCGAGAGCCACCGCGGTGGTTCCAAGGATTCCCATGGCCATCTGGCCTTCAGCACCGATGTTGATGATGCCGCTGCGGTACGCCACCGAGATGCCGAGGGCGATGATGGTCAGCGGGATTGCCCTGAGCAGAACCTCACTGAGCTGAAGCGTTGTTTTCAACGGTTCAAACAAGATGACCAGGTAGGTCTTGAAGACATCCGCCCCGATGGTCATCAGGATGATCGATCCGATCAGCATCGCGGCCAAAATGGCCAAGATGATGATGGAAACCTTATAGAGTATCCTAAACTGTTTGGTCATCTTTCACTCCTGCCATAAGGATTCCGAGACTTCTGCGGTTGGCATCCTTTCGATCCAAGACCTTCTGTATCTGTCCCTTGAAAATGACGGCGACGCGGTCGGAGAGGTCGAGGATCTCATCGAGTTCCTCGCTCACCAACAGAATGCCGATTCCCTCTTTCCGTTTCTCCAGAAGCTGCTTATGGATGAACTCCGCGGCTCCGAGGTCCAGACCTCTGATAGGATAGACGGCGATGAGGAACTTGGGCTTGCGTGAGATCTCACGGGCAAGGATTACCTTCTGGATGTTTCCACCAGAGAGCGAGCCTGCCGCAACATGGATGTTGGGACTTCGGATGTCGAACTTGACCCTGAGGTCATTGGCATTCTTCTCGATAGCCTTGTTCTTCAGGAACGAGTGCTTGGAGAACTCATCCCTGCCGCTGTCCTTGAGAATGAGATTCTCCTTCATGGAGAAGGATGGCACGATTCCCTCGGTATTCCGTTCTTCGGGAATGTAGCCCATTCCGGCTTCAATGATATGGTATGGCGTTTTGTTTGCAATGTTCTCCCCAAAGAACAGGATCTCACCGCTTTCAACCTTTCTCAGGCCGTTTATGGTTTCGGCAAGTTCGCGCTGGCCGTTGCCCGAAACCCCTGCAAGACCGACAATCTCACCACCACGGATGGTGAGGTTCAGGTCCTTGAGGGCCAAAAAGCCACGGTCGCTCTTGACGTTGAGGTTCTTGAGATCCAGAACAGGAGTGCCGTTGCAGGAAGGGGCATCATTCTGGGGCAGATCAACCTCGTGTCCGGTCATCAGGGCTGCGATATCGGAAGGGGAGTGATCTTTCGTAGTGCCTTCGAAAACCATGGCTCCATGGCGGAGGATGGCAATCTTGTCAGAGAGGTCCTTTACCTCCTGAAGCTTGTGGCTGATGAAGATGATGGAGAGCTCGCTGCTCATCCGCTTCAACAGTACGATCAGCTCATCAGTCTCCTGGGGGGTGAGTGCGCTGGTGGGCTCATCAAGGATGAGGAAGCGTGCACCGAGGCAGAGGGTTTTCACCAGCTCGACCCGTTGTTGCTCGCCAACGGAGAGCTGCCAGATATACGCGTCGGGATCAACAAAGAGCCCGTATTTTTTCGATATTTCATTGATGCGCTCGCGAACCATACCCAGGTCCAGCTTGATCGGCGACCAAGCTTGCTTGTAGCCGAGTGCAATGTTCTCCAGCACGGTCATATTGGGAACCAGCATATACTGCTGGTGGACCATGCCCAATCCTGCGTCAAAGGCGTCGTTGGGGGATTTGAAGTGAACTTCCTCCCCGTTGATGAGGATCCTTCCTTCATCTGGCTGGTAGAGACCCATCAGGATGTTCATCAGGGTTGTCTTTCCAGCACCGTTCTCGCCAACCAGAGCCAGGACTTCTCCCTCTTCTACGGTGAGGGTGATGTCATCACTGGCAAGCACTCCGGGAAAGCGCTTGGTGATGTGCTCCATCCTGAGGCTGGTAATCTTCTTATGTGTGACTTCCATGGGGGAATCCTCCGTACGAAATCAAAAAAAATCCAGTCATGCAGGATTTGCCCTGCATGACCGGAGAAACACTTATCAGAGCTTGGAATAGTCGACTGCGGTGTAAGCGACGGTACCACTCTTTGCCTTGAAGGAAGCAATGGCCTCATTGACCTTGGTCTCGATGGCGCCGGTGTACTTGTCCTTGAGGGCAGTGTTGAACTCGAATACGAATCCACCATTGTTGAAGTTCAAAGGAATGACTTCGCCACCCTTGACTCCCTTGTCCAGCTTCTCAACCAGGCCGACGATGACCGAAGCGTAGTTGTAGGAGGAAGCTGCGATGACCTTGTAGCCTTCGGTGATGCGGATCTGGGCAATATCCTGACCAACCCACCAGATATCCTGGGTGCGGTAGTCGGCGACTGCGCGCAGTGCACCAAGAGCCTGCTGGCTGGAACCGGTGAGTACGTCAGCACCACTTCTGATCTGGGACTGGGCAATTTCGCCAGCCTTTACGAAGTCGCTGAAGGAACCACTGTGGGCAACCATGATCTTGGCAGCAGGATTCACAGCCTGTACGCCAAGGACGAAACCGCGGTTGTAGCGGGCAGCATCACCAGCGTCGACGGGGCCGACCAGACCGATGATGTTCTTCTTGGTGGTCATGCCGGCAATGAGGCCGGAGAGATAGCCGGTCTCTTCACTTTCGGGCATGTAGGTGAACACGTTCTTCGGACCGATCTCAGCACTGGTACCGAAAGCGAAGGTTACCTGGGGATACTCTTCAGCCATCTCGAGGATGAGGTTCTTGTACTGTGCACCATGGGCGATGATGATGTGATATCCCTGGGCAACATACTGACGAGCAGCAGAACCAGCATCAACGGGCTTCATCTTCTCGGTGTAGCTGTACTCGATGCGGCCGGGAAGCTGTGCTTGGGCGGAAATGATGCCGTCATGCATGGCCTGGCACCAACCCTTGTCGTCGATGGTGTTCTCGATGATCAGAGCAATCTTGACTACGTTTGAGTCAGCCTTGGCTGCGGGAGCTGCTTCTTTTGCACCTGCTGCAAAGACTGCAGAACTTACCAGCGCGAAACAGAGCACGATTGTCAGAAATTTTTTCATACAAGTTCTCCTCTAGGGTGTCTCCCCACCTAGGTGGGGTTTTACTGGAATCAGTATAGGGGGAGAATTGCAGGACTGTCAAAAGAAATCAAGAGCAATATGATAAAATTCTATCCAATGAATTGCGCTATTTGTGATTTTTCTTCGATAAATTTGAGAAAAATGATGATTTCGTGTTGCAGATTTATATATTGCGCAATCTATGAATTCTTTCTTGCACCATGAAACAAAGGCTTTTCATTAGACAATACTTCCGGGATGTATAGTTTTTGCGTTCATTGTTGCAACCTTTGTTGCATACTTTGCAGCATGTTGCAGATTTGTACTTGTGTATAGGGAGGCTGTGAGGGCCGCACCGAGCGAGTCCCCGCAACCGATGGTGTTCGCGATCTCAACTCTCTCGATCGGCACGGTGAAAAACGATGGACCTTGCACCCACATCTCCTGCTTGCCCCGGGAGAGAAAGGTGACTGTCCCATAGGTGCGATGAATTTCTTCAAGTTTGAAGCGGATCGTTGCCTGGAGATGCTCGGTTTCCTCCTGTTCTCCCACGGAAAGACCAAGGAAGGTTTGCACTGCCTCGCTGAGGTTCGGCTTGATCACATCGGGTCGGAAAGGAAGACAGGCCTTCAGATCGTCACCCTTCAGATCGAGCAGGACAAACAGATTCTTCTCTTTTGCTTCCCTGACAAAATCTGCATACAAGGAAGGTGCATAACCCGGGGCTCTGGTACCGGTGATGATGAGTGCATCCACCTCATCAAGAGCCTGGGTGAACAGTGTACGGATCACAGGCTCGACGGATGCGTCGACGGGGTGTGGCTCTTCCGCCAATTCAGTCGCCTGTCCCTGGCACAGTATGGTAGTGCAGGTTCGTATGTCACTGTGGCTGTCCGCCCAACGTACTTCAACCCCATCCTTTTCACAGAGCATGAGCATCTCGCCTTTCCTCTCTCCCCCCAGATGGGTGAGCAGGATGGCTTTGTGCCCAAGCTGGGTGAGGATGCGGGCCGCATTCATTCCCTTTCCCGAGGCATCGAGGTAGTGCTGTTGGGCACGGTTCACCTCTCCCAGCGAAAAAGAGCTGAAGACCAGCGTATGCTGAAAGGTCGGGTTCAGGCAGACAACCAGTGTTTTCATTGGAGAGCTACCGAAAGGGACGTGTGCTCAGCCTCAAGCTTGCGGTAGCGTACACCACTCTGGTCGAACATCCATTTGGAAGCCTTGGTGTTGTCAGCTTCTGCATACTTGTCCGAGAGGTAAACCACCTCCTTGATACCCGACTGGATGATAGCCTTCGCACACTCATTGCAAGGGAAAAGCCCTACGTAGAGCGTACAGCCCTTCAGACTGCTGCTGATGGCATTGAGGATGGCATTGAGCTCTGCATGGCAGACATAGGGGTATTTGGTTTCGAGCCAATTACCGTCGCGTTCCCAGGGAACATTGTCATCGCTGACACCGATGGGAAAGCCGTTGTAGCCGACTCCGACAATCTTGTGGTCGGGATTGACGATGCAGGCTCCCACCTGGGTGTTCGGGTCCTTGCTGCGCATGGACGAGAGGACGGCTACGCCCATGAAATACTCGTCCCAACTGATGTAATCCTTACGCTTGGGCATATCGGTTCTCCTTGTCGTGCAGAAATTCTATGATGGTGGTGGTCAGTTCTTCTTGGATCGATCGGTAGAGCAAGAGGGCATGGCGTGAGTGAGAGAATGATCCCATCTGGGTCTCGAGCTTCCTGAAGTCAGAGCTCTTGTTCTCATTTGTGATGATTGCCAGGTTCTTGAAGGGTACGGTGCGATCACCCTTGTCATGGATGGCGAAGAGCGGACAGGTGATCTTGCCCAGATTCTTTCTCACCTCTCTCATGGCATATACCAGGCTCAGACCGGGTCGGACGAATGTGCCTCCGTAGCCATACCATAGTTCGCTGCCATCCTCACCATTGGGATATCCGTTGACCACATGAGGCTTGATGGAGGCTGTGAAGAGGGCGAAGGTGCGGGCAAGGTACTGCTTGGGGTCGGTGAATATCCCCTCTTTGATGCTGTTGTAGACCACAGGAGCTGCAATGCTGGTAAGCGAATCGGGAGCAAGTTCTGAAGAGCAGTAGGTCTCCCCCAACTTGAGTGTCATCATGCCACCCATGCTGATACCCAACACATGCAAGGTGTCGTAGCTTGCTCTCAATTGCTCGTAATAGGAAGAGAGATAGGAGAACCACTGGGTGAAGGTAGTGTGAGAGAAGGTTTTGGGATCGGTTCCAAAACCGGGAAGCAGGGGAGCGTACACATCCATGCCTTCATCAGAAAAGCGCTTGGCGCTGTAGTGGTAGACTGAGGGGGTGGAAGGAAAACCATGGACCAAAAGGATTGCAGTGTTTGAACCCTGCTTGAGCATGATGCTGGTAGCTTCCGGGCAACATACCTTGGACTCATCAACCCCAAGTGGTTCGACATTCCTGTCCCTGTAGCCTATGAGGGTGGTATTCCACAGGATAAAGAGTATGAGTACTGCAAGGAAGGTGATCCACATACTCCACACTATACCCTAGAGAGGGAGGCAAGAAAAGGCCAAATCTGAAGGGATGGAAAAGGCTGCCCCTTGCGAGGCAGCCCAATAGGTCGATGGACGAATGCTAGGCCATCATGAACGGTACGACTGCGAGCAGGACACCTGCAGCAACCGCAGAACCGATGACACCGGCTACGTTCGGGCCCATGGCGTGCATGAGCAGGAAGTTCTGGGGATCAGACTCCTGGCCAACCTTGCTCGAAACACGAGCTGCCATGGGAACTGCAGATACACCTGCACTTCCGATGAGCGGGTTGACCGGGTGCTTCGGGTCTAGCTTATTCATCAGCTTGGCCATCAGAACACCAGTACCGGTACCAAAGGCGAAGGCAACCATACCCAAGAGCAGGATGCCCAGGGTGTTGAGGTTCAGGAAGTGGGAAGCTTCCATCTTCGAACCAACAGAGAGTCCGAGGAAGATCGTAACGATATTCATCAGGGCATTCTGCATGGTATCAGAGAGACGGTTGGCAACACCACACTCCTTGACCAGGTTACCGAACATCAGGCTTCCAACAAGCGGAGTAGCGGAGGGAAGCAGGATGGCACAAGCGGTCAGAACGGTAAGCGGGAAGAGGATCTTCTCAAGCTTTGAGACGGGTCTGAGCTGCTGCATCTTGATCAACCGCTCTTCCTTGGTGGTGAGAGCGCGCATGATCGGGGGCTGGATGATGGGAACCAAGGCCATGTAGCTGTAAGCAGCTACGGCGATGGGACCCAGCAGGTTCGGAGCCAGACGGCCGGTAACATAGATGGCCGTAGGACCGTCAGCACCACCGATGATACCGATGGAAGCGGCAGCATAGAGGTCAAAACTGATCCCGGGGATGAAACTCAGAGCAAGAGCACCGAGCAGGGCGATGAAGATACCGACCTGGGCAGCTGCTCCGAGCAACAGGGTCTTGGGGTTGGCGATGAGCGGACCGAAGTCCGTCATGGCACCAACGCCCATGAAGATAAGGATCGGGAAAAGGCCGGTGTCGATGCCCATGTCAAAGAGCATCTTGATGAACCCGGGATTTCCAGAGTTGGGGTCGATACTTGCGATGTAGCCCATCGGTACGTTCGATAGGATACATCCAAAACCAATGGTCACCAGCAGCAAGGGCTCGAAGCCCTTGGCGATGGCAAGGTAGAGGAGGATGAAGCCAACGATGATCATGACAAGATTGCCGATCCCGAAGCCTTCCACCATCCCCATGAATCCGAACAGTCCTGTGGACTGCCAGAGTTGATTAAACGCAGAACCAATCATCTCAGAGTCTCCTTTAAGCGATCACGAGCAATTCGTCGTCGCTCTGCATCTGCTGGCCTTGGCTCACAGAAATCTTGGTCACAACGCCGTCACAGGGTGCGAAGATCTCGTTCTCCATCTTCATGGCTTCCATGATCATGACCACCTGGTTCTTGGTGACCTTCTGTCCTTCCTTCACCTCAATGCGGAGGATCAGGCCGGGCATCGGGGCCTTGACCGAGACAGCTTCGTGCGAGGGGGCGGCTGCAGCAGCAGGAGCATCAGAGGCTACCGCCTTTGTGGCTTCAATTGCCTTCTCATCGATGCCGAAGGCAACGTTGAGCGGATAGTTGGAACCATTGACGGTTGCGCTGTCCTTGCCGATTTTTACGCCATAAGCCTTGCCGTTGACGGTGACGGTGTACTCACCCTTCTTCTTGGCAGCTTCTTCTTCGCGGTTGATCTTGTACATGCCGTTCACCTGGGCTTTGCCGGTGAGGAAGAGGATACCCTTCTCCTTACAGGATGCGGCGATGAAGATGTTCTCATCAGTGAGAGGCAGTCCCTCTTTCTCGAGCATGGCCTTTGCAGCCTTTACACCCTTCTTGGGATCCTTTTCATTGATGTCCACAACTTTCTCGGTGGTAGGGGCGAGACCGAGTGCATCAGCACAAGCCTTCACAACTTCCGGGTCCGGAGCAACGGGGGTCTTGCCGAAGTAGCCGAGTACCATCTTGCCATAACCTTCAGCAATCTTCTTCCAGGGTCCAAACATGACATTGTTGAATGCCTGCTGGAAGTAGAACTGGGAAACCGGGGTAACAGAGGTGCCGAAGCCACCCTTTGCTACGGTTTCAGCCATTGCTTCGACGATGGCGGGATACTTGTCCATCAGGTTGTTGTCACGCAGCATCTGGGTGTTTGCAGTGAGTGCTCCACCCGGAAGCGGTGAGAAGGTAATCTCGGGAGTGACGGTCATGGCTTCGGGGGGGATGACATAATCTTTCATGCAATCCTGGAATACAGCCTCGGCTTCGCGGATTTTCTTGATGTCGATGCCCAGATCGTAGTCAGTATTGCGCAGTGCATGCCACATGGTGATGATGTCGGGCTGGCAGGTGCCGCCGGAGACGGGCATCATGGACAGGTCGACCTGGTTGGCTCCGCCTTCAAGGGCGCTCATGTACTGCTGGATACAGACACCAGCGGTGTCATGGCTGTGAAAGACAATGTTCATGTCCTTGCCCAAGAGCTTGCGTGCGCGCTTGACGGTCTCATACACATATGCAGGGGTGGAAGTGCCGCTGGCGTCCTTGAAACAGACTGAGTGGAACTCGATGCCTGCTTCGAGGATCTGCTTGAGGGTAGCTTCATAGAAGTCGGGATCGTGTGCCCCAATGGTATTCGGGGGAAGGCTCATCATGGTCACAACCACTTCGTGGCGAAGACCGGCGTTGACGATGGACCGACCGCTGTCGATCAGGTTGTTGACGTCATTGAGTGCATCGAAGTTGCGGATGGTGGAGATGCCATGCTTCTTGAAGAGTTTTGCATGCAGGTCGATGATGTCCCTGGGGTAGGAGTCAAGTCCGACGACGTTGACACCGCGGGAAAGGGTCTGCAGGTCTGCATCAGGTCCTGCGACCTTGCGGAACTCGTCCATCATCTCGAAGGCGTCCTCATTGGAGTAGAAGTAGGGTGACTGGAAACGAGCACCACCACCGGCTTCGAAGTGGGAGATGCCAGCCTCGCGGGCGGCAGCTACTGCGGGCATGAAATCCTTGGTGAATACACGGGCACCATACACAGACTGGAATCCGTCACGGAACGCGGTGCACATGAACTTAACTTGCTTTTTCATTTGGAAATGTCCTCCGGGTTAACTTATTCTTTCGACTTGGCGAATGCGGCCACGATTGCTGCTGCAATGTCTGCATCACTTGCAGGACTTACAGAGAGGGTGGCGGCGGCGGGACTGCTCACAACGGCAGCGGGTTTCTTCTGGGGAGCGATCTTCTTTGCAAAGGCGCTCATGCCCTTGGTAAGGAAGACCAGCAACGTGAGAAACACAAACACCGTAGCGATACCCAGAATCATGAGGATCACCCCATTTTCGAGCTGGGCAATTAGCTGCTCTTTCGGTAGTTGCGCTAAGAATACCATACGAACTCCTGATTTCGGTTTATCGTGACCGTAGCCAATGACTACGAATTGCACACTCGCTCAAGTATAGCGGAATCAATGGGAGCGTTTCAAGTAAAGGTAGTATAAATGGTTAGTCAGCCATCACTTTCCTGGTACCTTTGGAATGCGCTTGTTGGTTTTTCAATCGATACCTACAGTCACAAATATGGGCTTTTTTTCTGCCCTGTTAACCATTTGCATCGTAAGGACAACAATACACCCATCGGTTTTCTTACACTTTGTATGCCTTGGGAAAATATTCTAAGTATTTATAGGTGTTGGGTATAGCGGCAAGAAAAATTGTACTGAAAGCATGACAACGCCCCTTTTCTCTTGTCTGTTTTTCCGCTTTGTCGTAAGGTTATCCAAGGCGTAGCGTACGCAAGGAGCAGGTACAGAACATGGCAGAAGGTGTGGATTTTGCAGAGCGGATTGCAGAGGACAAGGCAATCCGGGGGCATTTGGATAAAATCGGGAGAAAAATCCTGATCATGAGCGGAAAGGGCGGTGTAGGAAAGACCACGGTTACAGTCAACCTGGCCAATGCCCTGGTGGACAGCGGATGCACCGTAGGCATTCTCGACACCGACCTGCACGGTCCGAATGTGGCGAAGATGCTTGGCTGTGAAGCGGGCATCCTTACCACCGAAGATGGGGGAGAGACCTTCTATCCTGTGCAGGCACGGCCGAACCTGAAGGTGATGAGCCTCGCGTTTGCCATTCCTGACCGTGACAGCCCCATTGTGTGGCGTGGCCCCATGAAAATTGCCGCCATCCGTCAGTTCCTTGCCCAGGCGGACTGGGGAGAGCTTGACTATCTTTTGATCGACTCCCCTCCGGGAACCGGTGACGAGCAACTTACGGTTTGCCAGACCATCCCCGAGCTCACCGGAACCATCATCGTAACCACCCCTCAGGAGGTGGCAATCCTTGATGCACGGCGCAGCGTGAACTTCTCACGCAAGATGGGTGTTGCCATACTTGGGGTAGTAGAGAACATGAGCGGCCTCATTTGCCCCGGCTGCCAGACCGAGATTCCCATCTTTGGTATTGGAGGAGGCAAGAAGATGGCCGAGCAGATGAGTGTTCCTTTTCTGGGCAGGGTGCCCTTGGAAGTGCCCCTCATGGAAGCCGAGGATGCCGGGGAGAGCTATCTGAGCAAGAAGCCTGACAGCCCCTCTTCAAAAGCCATCCGTGACATAGCCATATTGATCAACAGCGGTACTGCGGTTTCCTCGCATCGCTCAACCGACTTTGTCGGAACAGCGTCGTGCGCTCCGTCTGCGTGCGCAACATGTTCCAGCAATTGTCCCTCGAAGAAAGGAGTGTGATGTATGTTTGATCCGTTTGCCCATGATGAAGGGAAGACAACCAGCCATCTGGTATGGAAGTCAGGGGAGCGACAGCGGGTCTTCAAAGGCCCCATCTTCGACATCTGCACGGTTAGGCGGGAGAGCAGCGACGGACGCATCGCCACCTTCATCGAAGTCGATGCCCCCTTGTGGGTCACCGTCGTCCCTTGGTTCAGGGGTGAGGATGGGGTGGCACGTTTTGTCATGGTGGACCAGTTCCGCCATGGCTCAGCAACCGTCACCCGAGAGTTTCCTGCCGGTGTGGTTGAGAAAGGTGAGGACCCGATGGTTGCTGCCCTGCGTGAGCTGAAGGAGGAGACCGGCCTGGAAGGTGGGAAGGTCACAGCCCTGGGCGACGTGAGTCCCAACTCGGCATTCATGAACAATCGTTCCTATTTCTATCTGGTGGAGCAAGCCAGCCATACCAGTGGCCAGGAACTTGACCCGAATGAGCAGTTGGAAGTGTACGCTGTTCCTGTGGCTGATGTGCTGCGGGACTTGGGTACAGGCATCTATGACAATGGCATCATGTGCATCGCTCTCTTCTTCTTTTTGCGGGAAGCAGGAAAGCGACCGCAGCTGATGCAGTAACAGACAAGGAGTCTTTCCATGAACCTGAAACGAATCGCAGCACTTTCGCTCGTACTGGTGGCACTGTTCCTTCTTTCTTCCTGTCTTTCGAGCAAGGATCTTGTTCGCACCATCGAAGTGACCGGCACTTCGGAGGTAACGCTTACCCCCGATATCGCTTCGTTCTCCATCCAGGTCAGTGAGTTGGGAAAGACCACCAGCGATGCCCAACACTTTGCCAACGAGAAGATGGCCATGATTCTCTCTGTATTGAGAGAGAACAAGATCGCCGAAGAGGATATCAGGACCACCAGCATCAACCTGAGACCCAGCTACCAGTGGCTTGAGGGCAAGCAGTACTTGGAAGGACAGGTCGCCAGCCAAAGTGTCGCAGTTACCTTGCGCAATCTTTCCCTCTTGGGAACGGTCATCGACCAGCTTGGAGAGGTGAGTGGAATCATGCTCAATTCGGTGATGCTGGACAAGGAAGACAAGAGCGAAGGGCAAGCCCAGGCCCGTGCCCTTGCAGTGGCCAATGCTTTGCAGAAGGCGGATCTCTATGCCAAGGAAGCAGGAATGCAAGCCGGAAAGCCGATCACCATCAGTGAGTACGCTTCTGTTTCCAATCCCTACAATCCGCGGATGAAGCTTGCCATGGCCAGCGAGGCAGCCTATGACATGGCTACGGAGATTCCTGCCGGTACGATGAAACTCTCCTCAACAGTCTCCATGGTGCTGGAAATGTATTGAAATAAAGGCATAGGGAGACTGTACCTAGCATTTTTCTAAGCTTTTTGAAAAAATTGGAGAAAAGGCTTAACAGACGTATTATTACCTGCTATAGTGTACGTGTCCGAACGTGTGGGCGTTTGACTTATGTCATGAATACCCCACCGTTTGTGCCTCCGTTTTTTCCCCCTCAGATCTGAGGTAACGGTTGGTACAACTCCCGCGCTATAGCGGAACTCCTTCAAGGGTGCAAGCTTGAGGGAGTTTTTTTTGACTTTTTTCAACTGGTTTGGAGCTGGCTCAGGCAACTGCCATCATCTGATGGTGGTGTTTGGACACGTGTTTGTATCTCGTGGAACACACCATGCTTCTCATGCCTACTTGCCAAGTACGGTTGACGAGTTGGCTTTCATCGAACTATTGGTCTGTAGGAAGGAAAAAAAGGTGGAGAAAGTGTAGATTCAAACCCTGCTGCGCTTATACGCGTTGCGTTTTCTCCATAAGTGGGCGAACATGAACTTCTCCCCGCGCGTTGCATCGCGTTTTTCCAGGAAGTCCAGGATCTTGCGGTGTTCTTCCTGTGTCTGTATCTTGCCTTGGGTGGAGAGGCGCTGGTAGAAGAGCAGGCTGTTGGTGTTCAGGTTCAGCCGGTTGAAGGTGGTAAGCAAGATCTCGTTGCCTGAGGCTTTCACCATCTCCAAGTGGAATTGGAAGTGCAAATCGCTGAAGGTCATGACCTCGTTTGGGTTTTCCATGTCGCAACTGTCCATCGCATCAAGGATGGCGCTGAACGGGGCGATATCAACTTCGTTCTCGCAATTCAGGCGAAAGGCGAGGCTTTCGAGGTAGGTTCGTACTTCGGCAATGTGCTGGTAGTCCTTGAGGGTGAGTTCCTTGACGTAGCTGCCGCTTTGGGGGAGTACGGTGACAAAACCGTCCTGCTCCAAGCGCTTGATCGCTTCACGCACGGGGGTACGACTGCAGTTGTAGTCGGATGAGAGGGAGTTCTCACTCAGCTTACTCCCGGGGGCGTATTCGTTCTTCAGGATCTTATCCCGAATGTCATCGTAGATTTGCTCAATGATTGCAGTTCTTGTTGCCATGGCGTCCCCATTCTAGCACTCTTCCGAAGACTTCTCAAAGAGTCTTTCCCGAAGAATCAGTTATATTGTTCATATCTTAAACTAGAATACCAGAAAAGTCAAAAAATAGTTGTTATACAGTATTGAGAGAATAGGATAAATGATAAAAATGGTTTATAAATGAAGATTAATTAAACAAATAATGAGAAAGATCTATCTCGAGAAACTCGTTTAGAAAATTCATTGACAAACTGAAAAACACAAACTAGCATACAAGTATCAGTGAATTAGCAATGATTACACGTGTACAAAAGGAGAAGATCATGAAAAAGTTTACGGCAATCGCGCTGTCTCTCTTGCTCGTCCTCTTTGCAAGCCCCCTGTTTGGCTCAGGAAGCAAGGAAGCTGCACCTGCTGCATCGGATGGAACGGTCACCATCACTTGGTGGGCATTTCCCACCTTCGGCCAGGATCCTGGAAAGCCTGCCGGCAGTTATGAGGCTGAGCTCGTCAAAGCGTTCGAGGCAGCAAATCCCACCATCAAGGTGAAGCTTGAAACCATCGATTTTACCAGTGGGCCGCAGAAACTCACCGCAGCCATCGAGGGTGGCACAGCCCCTGATGTACTGTTCGACGCACCGGGAAGAATCATTGAATACGGAAGGAACGGCAAGCTGGTGAAGCTTGACGACATCTTCACCGCCTCCTATAAAAGCGATGTCGGCAATGCAGATCTGCTGGCAGCCTGCAGTGATGGCGCAAGCTACTGGATGTATCCCATCAGCGCATCTCCCTTCTATATGGGAATCAACAAAGAGATGTGGGAAAAAGCTGGGGCACTGCAGTATGTGAATCTCGAAGGGGACCGCACCTGGACCACCGACGACTTCATCAAGGCAATGGAAGCATTGGGCAAAGCCGGTAACATCGGAATCTCGGTCTACTGTGGTGGACAGGGTGGTGACCAGGGAACGCGTGCTCTGGTAAGCAACCTCTACGGTGCGACGATTGCCAATAAGGAAAATACCCGCTATACCATGAACAGCACTGAGGGCGCAAAGGCTCTGCAGTTGCTCAAGGATCTGGCTGACAAGGAGTACATCGATGCAGGTCTGAGCATTGCCGCTGCTGAAGAGCTCCAGCTCTTCGCTCAGCAGCAGATCAGCGCAACCATCTGCTGGGGAACCTCCAATGCCAAGAACTATGCAACCGATGCGTTCACCCAGGTTTCCGTACCCTTCCCGAGCAACGACGGCGTTCCCAGCCTTGAGTACCTCGTAAACGGCTTCTGCGTATTCGACAACAAGGATGCCGCTCGCGCTGAGGCTGCCAAGAAGTTCATCACATTCATCAGCGATGATGCTGTCTGGGGTCCGAAGAACGTGGTGCAGACTGGTGCATTCCCGGTACGTTTCTCCTTTGGCGATCTGTATCCGGGCAACCCCGAATACAACCTGCTCGCTTCCTGGACGAAGTACTATGGTGGCTACTACAACACCATGCCCGGCTTCGCAGCCATGAGAACCGAATGGTGGAACATGCTCCAGTATGTGTTCACCGGAGAGAAGACTGTGGCCAAGGCTCTTGCCGATTATGACAAGAACGCCAACGCAGTATTCGCCAAATAAGGTAGAGTAGCATTCAGGTCCTCCCTACCGCGGTAGGGGGGACACTTCAAACGGTTCAAGGTGTACGTATGGAAAGCAAGACCAACAAGTATGGTGTAAGCCATGCAATCCAGAGACAGATCGACAGGACAAGCTATTTGTTTCTCCTCCCGATGCTGATCTTTTTTCTCGGCTTCGTCATCATCCCGATGGGTATGGGGATTTTCACCAGCTTCTTCGACTACACCATGAGCAGTTTCCGCTTCATCGGCCTGAAGAACTATCTCGACCTCTTCAGCGACCCGAAGTTCCTTCGTTCGTTTTGGAACACCTTTGTGATCGTGGTGGTCTCGGTTCCGAGCGTCACCATCTTCAGTCTCTGGGTGGCCTCGCTCATCTATGACAAGAATGCTTGGGTGACTTCCACGTTCAGAGGGGTGTTCTATCTTCCGGTGGTCACCGGTACCGTGCCGGTGGTTGTGGTCTGGAAGTGGATCTTTGACAAGTATGCAGGCATTCTCAACTACGTGCTGGTGAGCCTGGGCGTGATCGAGAAGAACATTGCCTGGCTGGGAAACAAGGATACGGCCATCTGGTGCATTCTGGTCATCCTTTTTACCACCAGCATCGGCCAGCCGATCGTGCTCTACATCTCCTCGCTAGCCAATATCGACAACTCGATGCTGGAAGCGGCCGAGGTGGACGGGGCGAGCAATCTGCGCACGTTCTGGCAGATCAAGTGGCCGTCCATCCTGCCGACGACTCTCTATGTGGTGGTCATAACCACGATCAACAGCTTCCAGTGCTTCGCCCTGATCCAGCTGCTTACCAGTGGTGGTCCGGTCTACTCGACGAGCACCATCATGTACTACCTCTACGACAACGCGTTCAGCCTCTACCGCTACGGCTATGCCAATGCGATGGGAGTGCTGCTGGCAATTGTCATCGGCCTGTTCAGCATCCTGCAGTTCAAGTCGATCAAATCGAACGTTGAATATTAAGGAGGGATGGTCATGCTGAAACAACGACTCAACCTGTATCGCGCTATCATGATGCTTGTGCTCATCATCATCTCCCTGCTCTTCATCTTCCCGTTCTACTGGATCATCACCGGAGCATTCAAGATTCAGAAGGTGGCAATCCAGATGCCTCCACAGTGGTTTCCCACCGAGCCGACGTTCGCCAACTTCACCGAGCTGTTTCTCAACCCGGCCTTGGCCTGGTTTCTCAACAGTGTCTTCATGTCCCTAGCTTCCATGCTCCTGGTCTGTCTGACCAGCGCCATGGCAGGGTATGTGCTTGCCAAGAAGCAGTTCTCCGGCCGAGCTATCGTGTTTGCCGTCATCATCGCAGCCATGGCCCTGCCCAAACAGGTTGTCCTGGTTCCCCTGGTACGTATCATGAACTCAATCGGGATGTACAATACAGCCTGGGCAGTAATACTACCGGCAGTGGGCTGGCCGTTCGGGGTGTTCTTGATGAAACAGTTCGCCCAGACCGTTCCGACCGAAATCCTTGATGCTGCACGCATCGATGGTTCGAATGAGTGGATGACCTTTGTTCGGATCGTCACCCCGATCATCAAGCCCGCCTATGGAGCCTTGGCAATTTTCACCTTCATCTCCACCTGGAACGACTACTTCCTGCAGTTGGTCATGCTGCAAAGCCGTTCAAAACTCACCATTGCCCTTGGCGTTGCAACCTTGCAGGCCGAGATGGCAACCAACTACGGGGTGATCATGGCAGGGGCGGCACTCGGTGCCCTGCCCATCGTCACCATCTTCCTCCTTTTCCAGAAATATTTCGCAAGTGGCATCACGATGGGTGCCGTGAAGGGATAAGTCAGCGTGGCATCGCTGATCGGTGCCAAAAGGGTGTGCAACTATGAAAACCATGCGTTTGGACAAGATCGTCGGGGTGATCCCCGCACTTTTAACGTGTTTTGATGAGCATCAGGCCTTCGATGAGAAGCGTCAGCGTCAGCTGGTGCGCTTTCTCCTCTCACAGAAGGTGGATGGGCTCTACCTGACCGGGAGCACCGGCGAGACCTTCCTGATGGATGGGCAAGAACGCCAGAAGGTGGTTGAGGTCGTTGCCGATGAGGTGGGCGGAAAGATTCCCCTCATGGTGCATGTCGGAGATATCGGCACGAAGAAGTCCATCGAACTGGCAAAGCATGCCTACCAGGCAGGGGCTGCAGCCATCTCCTCGGTTCCTCCCTTCTACTGGAAGTTCAGCTCTGATGAGATTGTGCGCTACTATGCCGCGCTCAGTGAGTCTGTGCCCATTCCCATGATCGTCTACAACGTAGCCCTTGCGGCAACGGTGGATTTTTCCACGATCAAGAGGTTGGCAGCCCTCCCTCAGGTGGAAGGCATCAAGTACACGGCGAGTACCCATCATGAGATCCTCAGGATCAAGGAGGAGATCGGCTCCTCGTTCAAAGTTTATTCAGGCAGTGATGAGATGGCTCTTTCCGGGCTTTCCTACGGTTCTGATGGCCTGATCGGCTCATTCTACAATGTCATTCCCGAACTGTTCACCGGCTTGTATGCTGCGTTTGCTCGTGGGGACTGGGAGGAGGCCAAGCGCCTGCAGACCCAGGCCGATGCCATCATCTTCACCGTTCTCAAGTATCCGATGCATGCAAGCATGAAGCGGATGCTCTCCTGGATCGGCCTTGACGGCGGATTTGTCCGCAGTCCGTTCTCCCAGCTGGGAAGCGCAGAGGAAGCAGCACTGAAGTCAGAGCTTGCAGCAATCAAGGCACACTATGGCATTGAAGGTGTACAGGTCCTGGAGAACTTGTAAGAAACAGGATTTCCTGTGCGAAATGAGGCCCCTCTCTTGTTGAGTGGGGCCGTTTTTCGCTAGGCGAAGACAGCTGCCATGTAGTCGTTGAGGGTCTCTCCCTCGTACATGAGACGGTAGAGGGCCTGTACCAAGGGAAACTCCTCTTCGACGCCCTTGTTCCGGGTCATCTCTCCCATGAGCTTCACCGTTCTGCTGCCTTCAATGACCGTGGCACTGTTGCCGCTGTTGTCGATGGAGAAGCCCTTGCCCATGAGCAGGCCCAAGGTACGGTTCCGCGAGAGGTCGTTGAGGCTGGTCAGCCCGAGGTCACCGATGCCGCAGTAGCAGAAGATGGTCTCGGTGGTACATGCGAAGAGAGAGAGGAAGCGTCTCATCTCAGCTACAGCCTTTGTATAGATGAGAAAGTCCACGTTGGGCGAATTGAAGCGCCCGCTGACCAGCCCGATGGCAATCGCATACATGTTCTTGAGAATGCTCATCAACTCCACCGAGCGGATGTCACTGGTGTAGTCGAGATACAGGCCGGTATCCTTGAGGATGTTCTCCTTGAGGATGAGGTAGTCTTCCCGTTTTCCCCCGAAGGTGAAGGAGGAGGGGAGGCCGTGCAAGACCTCGATGGCAAAGGTAGGACCCTTCATGCTGGCGGTGCGGGGGAACGGGATCTGCTCGGTGATGAAGGCCCCGTCATCGCTCATCCCCTTCGCCAGGTTGATCACCATGCACTCCTCTTTGGTCAACGGCTTGATCTCCTCGGTGAAGGAGACGATGGCTTTTGAGGGGATGACGAGCATGATGGCATCGGCACTGCTGAAGATCTGCTTGTCCGTCGTTGCCCTGATGCTGGTATTCAGAAAATGGGTGGGAAAATATTTGGTGTTGCGGTGGTTCTTGTTGATGTCTTCCACCACGTCTTCCTCTATGGACCAGAGAATGACGGTATTGGTGGTATTCCAGGAGAGCCGTTCGGCCATAGCGGTGCCGAAAACACCTGCTCCTGCGATTACGATGGTCTTGTGACGATACACGGTGATGCTCCTCGGCCGTGGGGCCAGATCATGGTTCGGTGGGGGATGTTTGCTTCATGGTAGATGGTTGGGTCCTCTACGACAAAGCCGAGCTTCTCATAGAAGCCTTGGCTGTGGACCTGGGCATGGATATAGACGTTCCCTTCGACCAGCGAAAGGGCACAGCGCACCAAAAGTTCTCCAAATCCCTGGCCACGGCAGGAGGAGAGTACGGCGATGCGTTCAAGCTTGGTGCCTTCCTCGGTGCGACGGATGCGCAGCGTTCCCACCGCCTCATCGCCAAGCATGAGGAGGAGGTGACCGCAACTGCGGTCTTTGCCGTCGAAGTCAATCGCCTCGCTCACCCCCTGCTCCTGTACGAAGACAGAGCGGCGAACCTGCTGGCAGAGTGCGAGGTAGCCCTGGTTGGTCGCAAGCGATGAGGCCTGCGCATCGAGATGGATGACAGTCTGTTCCATTCTGTCCATAATAGCGAAGAGCCTTCGTGCAGGCAAGAGCGTTCGGTTCAGTTGATCTTCTTGAAGATGTAGATCCGTGAACCGAAGTCCCCCAATACCCGGGTCATGGCATCATAGCCGGTGCCTCCGAACTGCTGGTTCAGCTTGATGCCGGCATACGCCACCTGCTCCCCGGTCACCCGATAGTGCTCCACCTCACTGTCCAGCGAGATGTTCTTGCTGATGGTGTCCTGGGCAAGGCCGCCTTCGGTGATGGGCACCGGACTGATGCGGTTGACCAGATCTCCGAACATCTTGATGTCGATCTTCTGCTGGCGGGGGAAGACCTCATAGATTGCGTCATGGTCCACACCCTGTACTCTCAGCTTGTCGCTGCCGGGGTTGGCTGGATTCAGCTTCTGGGCAAAGAGGACGAGCAACTCGCTCTTGTCCTCCTTTGCCACGGCCCAAACGACGTGGTTGGAGTCGCTGTTTGCCAGCTTGATCCTAGTGAAATTCCCATACTGCAAAAGTGAGCGATGGGCTTTGTAGAAGGCGATTTGTGCCCTGATCGCCTCTTTCTGCTGTCGGTTGAGCTTGGTGATGTCCAGCTCATAGCCGAGCACGCCGAAGGCTGCGACGTTGAACCTCGACTCGATGTCGGTCTTGCGCAGGGTCTGGTGGTTGGGCGATGCACTTACATGACAGCCCATGGTGGAGAGGGGATACCCGCAGCTGGTTCCTTCCTGGATGAAGAGGCGGCAGTGTTCGTCGGTATTGTCACTGGTCCAGGTCTGGGGCATGTAGCAGAGCATCCCAAGGTCGAAGCGGTTGCCACCGCTTGCGCATGACTCAAAGAGCACATTCGGGAAGGCTTGGGTAAGCTTGCCCAGAAGGTCGTAGAGTCCCAGCACATAGCGGTGGAGGAACTCCCCATGGTTGCGAAGTTCGGCGTTTGCACTGTACAGGTCGCTGAAGACGCGGTTCATATCCCACTTGATGTAGTTTACATCCGCAAGATGCCAGGTTTCACTGAGCGTCTTGAAGAGGTAGGAACGGACGTCCTCACGGGTGAGGTCGAGCAGATACTGGTTGCGCCCGACACTGGGTCTGCGCCCTGGGATGGCGATCATCCACTCGGGGTGTTTTCGGTAGAGCTGGCTTTCGATGCTCACCATCTCCGGCTCTACCCAAAGGCCGAACATCATGCCCAGGCGATGGACTTCCAAGGCAAGGCCACCAAGGCCCGAGGAGAGTTTCTTGGGGTTCACCGTCCAGTCGCCAAGGCTGGTGGTGTCGTCGTTGCGCAGGCCGAACCAGCCGTCGTCCAGGACGAAGAGCTCCATGCCGAGCTCGGCACTCTCCTTTGCGAGGTTGAGCAGCTTGTCCTCGGTGAAGTTGAAGTAGGTCGCTTCCCAGTTGTTGATGAGCACCGGCCGTTCCCTGAACTTCCAAGGTCCCCTGATAATGTGGTTGTTCACAAAGTGGTGGAAGTTGGCGCTCGCTCCGTTCAGGCCCTTGTTTGAGTAGGTGAGGACAGCCTCAGGCGTCTGGAAGCGGTCCTGGGGGCTCAGGTCCCAACTGAAGGTGGCTGGGTTGATGCCGGTGAGGATGCGGATCTTGCCGAACGGGGAGGTTTCGACCAGCTCGCGGTGGTTGCCGCTGTACACCAGGTTCATGCCGATGCACTCCCCATCCTCCTTGGTCAGGAAGATGCAGGGGTTGTGCTCTGCTGAGCTTGCTCCGCTCTTGCTGTCATTGATGACAATGCCGGGCCCCAGTGGCCGTTCCTGCATGTATCGTTCGCGTGCCCAGGTCCCGTCGAGGGTCACCAGCTTCCACTCGTCGCTGTCCAGATCGAGCTGGGCGGAGGCAAGGTTGTTGATGCGTACCGATGAGGTCCCATCGTTGTGGAGGGTGGCTCTTCGGGTGATGACATTGCTGTCCTCAAAAACGGTGTAGGTGAGCAGGAGCCGGATGGGAAGCAGTGCTTCCTTGAGGGTAATCTCCAAGGTGGTGCAAACCTCCTTGGTGCCGTATGACTCGGGAAGCCCTGCAAAGGTTCTGGGCTTGCCCGGCAGGATCCTGTAGCTTTTCACGAGGAAGTCGAGGGTGTGCATACCTCTCTGGTACTCAATGTCCACCGAGGACTCTCGATAGTCTCCCTTTCCCATGGTAGAATACTCCATGCAGAGGTTGGTCATGAACAGGGTTGGGTGGTCGCTGTCGTAGGCGGTACCGGTTCCGATGTTCAGGCTGCGCTTCTCTGCAAGAGCGTCGACGCTGATCGCCTGGTTTGCGAGAAGGGGCCCGTAGTAGAGGTGTTCAAGGTGGCCTGTCTCTGTGATGGCGAACAGATAGGTGGTATGGTTGGTGGAGAGGTTGAAGAGTCGGTCCTTCTTGGAAATCATGAATCTGCACTCCTTGCACAATGGGACGGTATCTGGTACGAGTAGTATACTGTCAATGAGCGGTTTTTAACACCATGAATGAGGAGAAACGAGATGGATATCCGTCGTCTGCGATTGTGGGAAAGTCGAAATGCCACAGTGCTTACCAACGACCTGATCAGGACGGTAGTTGAGGACCAGGGCGGCATGGTACTTGAACTGAGTTCCATCTCCCCCCAAGGGGGGAGGCTCAATGCCCATCTGATCCCGCACTACCGCGGTACCGGTACCTCGGTATTCAGCGATGAGAACGCTGACTACTGGAAGAACAGCCCCTATCTCTACCAGAAAGCCGGGTCCTACTTCAGCTTTCCCAATTTCGGCCCAGCCTATGAGTCCGACCAGGGTCTGCAGGAGCAGAGTGGGTTCACCGCCTCTTCCTACTGGATGGTGGAGCGCTATGGTACCGACCCTGAGTTCGGTGGCGTGTGGCTGATGAGCATGGTGCGCAATCGCAAGTCCAAGTGGCTGGTGCGCAAAATTGATATGCTGCTTCCCAACCAGCCGGTGCTCTATACGGCTATTTTCATCACGAACAATGCTCCCGATCCGCTGGTAGCCAACACAACCTGGAACAATGAGGTGGGATCCCCTTTCCTGGAGTCCGGGTGTGTGCTCAATGCTTCGGCAGAGCTCTGGACTTCTGCACCGGAACTGCAACTCAATGGTGCTGCTTCCCGCCTCCAACCTGCCACGCAGTTTGAGGACTGGAAGAAGGCTCCGCTGAAGGAAGGGGGGACGGTGGATCTGACCGAGGTGCCTCCTCCGATCGGAAGGACCGATCTTATCAGCGGGGTACTGCCCCGCTCCTCAAACCTGGGGTGGTCGAGTGTGATCAACCCGCGCCAGCAGATGGTCTACTTCAATTTCTTCCCAGGTCCTGCTGCCCTGTCCGAGAATGAGATCGGGTTGAACTTCAACAACTTCCTCTTTGACTTCGGTGGCAGGAGCGAGACTCCCTGGTCCTTTTATGCAGGAGGCATGAGCCAACAGTACTCGCTCAACTGTGGTTCCGGGACCAACAACCTCTACACCGGTATGCACAATGCCCAGGCAAGCGATGCCATCATGGGAGCAGAGACAACGGTTACGATCAAGAGCGGGGAGACAAGAAGCCTCTTCTACGGCACAGCCTTCGCCCCCTATGACAACAATCGCATCGGTGGCAACTTCTCTACCGTTGAGCAGGTAGTGGAGGGCTTGGTGCTCAAGCGGACCAAGAGCTATGCCTTCATCCCTGCAGACTCGACATTCCACTGCCTGAGGACACTCAGCAAGCGTTTGCTCACTTCGGAGTGAATGAGAACATGAGCATCGAAGAACTTTGCAACAGAGAGAGGGCCAACCGGCCCTCTTCCTGTATCCAGGCAAAAGAGAAGGCCACCTGCGGGAGAGGTGGCCTTGGACAGACAAGCTAGTTATGAATTACTCAGTTGCTACGTAATTGAAGTAGATGAATCCTTCATACGTTCCGGAAGGAGAGTTGTCGTACTGGGTCTTATCTACCGTTACGCTTACCTCATACGGGGTGACGGTCAAGCCTGTGATCACTCCGTTGGCTACGGTGATGGTGTTTGAAGTGTTACTTGCCAAAGCAGTATTGAAAGAAGCAGAACCCATGTTCACAAGATAATCAATCTCAAAAGTGTCGCTTGCAAGTTTGTCTGCAGTGACGGTGAGTGCATATCCCTTGCGATTGTTGGTCTTGACGTTCACATACCCAACCTGCTTTGCACTTCCGACCTCATTGGCGAGGATCGTTGCAGATATCGGATTGGCAGGGGCGGCCCAGGTTTCCTTGGTGAGAGCGATGGAGTGAACCATGATTTCGTTCTGCCCGCTTACTTGGGTTGCGACATTGAGAGTTCCAGAATCGGTCACAGCAGCAAATGCTGCGAAGGTGGAAACGGTGATTATCAGAAGTACGGCTATGATGCTCTTTTTCATGATGTAGTTCCTTTCAGGGCTTCTGCCCTGGTGCAAGATGTTTTATGTTCGAGTGCCTTTCCCAAAGCACACTTGTACTATAGTAAAAGAAGCGACTTATGTCAACAGGAAGACAAAAAATCTTGAAAAAAAATGAGAAATTTATTTATAAGTGTTTCAAAAATTATATAAAACTATATTATAAATAAATTTAAGTAGATTAAAACATTTGCCTAACTTGTGACAACAATGCCACATGTTTGAATACATTGTAAGAAGAATATTTTGCTTCTTACATAATTAATGTCCTTGAATTTTGAAAAATGTAACAACTATGTCACATCTAATGCTGTTTGTCTGAATGATTTGTACAATATGTAGACAAAAATAGCCTAGGAGATTACTAGGATGTAAGAAGTACTCCTATTGAAGTGAGAAGCGGACTGGATAGCGTAAGGTAACTGGTACGGCATTTCCCTCTCGTATTGCAGGCTTTGCCTGAAAGCCGGTGAAAGCAGAGACTGCGGCTTGGGCAAGGCCATAGCCGGGATCTTCCTCGATGAGGATGCGTTCAACCAGGCCTGTATCAGAGAGGAAAAGCCTGAGCATGACCAATCCCTCCTTGCCTTGTCGTTTTGCAAGGGGTGGGTAGACGATACGCAGGGCAAGCTGCTTTCTGTCAAAGACAGGAGCCTCAGTCACGCTCTCAATTGGGTAGTAACCCTCTATGAGAGAAGGCTGAGGTTCTTCTTGTGCCAATACCATTGCAGGTTCTACCGGTGGTACTGGTGAAACTGCAACAGGCGGCGGGAGCAGTTCCTGGGCAGGTTTTTCTTCAAGAGGCTCCTGTTCTTTTGGTTTTTGGATATCTTGGACTTGTTCTTCCGCTTTTGGCTGTTGCTGTGGTGTTGTTTGGGCCGAAACCCGTCTGACCAAAGACAGGGTGGCTGCGGTTGGCGGAGCAACCAAAGGTTCTTCTGTCTCTTTGATGCGAAGAGGCAGGAAGAGCAGGGCTATCATGAGAACGGTTAGGGTCAAACCAAGAATCATCGTTTGCAATTTGTTCATGGAGTTTCCTCCACAAGGCAGTGCAGGGTTTCGGTTCCTTGTTCCTGTAGGTGCTCGATAAGGGGGAAGATGACGGAGAACGGGGTGTTCTTGTCAGCAAGCAATGCATAGGTGCTTTCGGAAGGAAGTGTTTCGAGGTTGATAGGAGTCCCATCAAGGAAGAGCTGTCCGTCCTGGGAAACCAAAAGGGTGGGGATGTCTTTCAGATCCATCTTTTGGGCTGAAGTTTGAGCAGGCGTCAGTGGAATGGGACTCTGGTGGCTGGTGATGGCCATAATGAGGAAGAAGAGCAGCAAAAGAAAGGCAATATCGGTGAGGGCGGAGGGCGGGGTAGGTCTCTTCTTCCTCATGGCACCACCTCCAGACTCAATGAACTGAGAGGATACTGCTCAAGCAGGGACAGAAATGAGACAACAGTCTGCCAATCTGTTGCTGCTTCAATGGATACCGTGAGGTGGGGTTTTTGGTTGAGAAAAGGAGTTAATTCAGCATTGTTCAGGACTCTATCCTGGAATAGAACCGTTTCATCTTGCTTGAGCGTCAGCTCAAGATGTTCTTGGGCTTCTCCAACAAGAATGGAGCTGTTGCTTGTGTTCAGATTAAGGCTATGGGAAGCTGTAACGCCTGAGAGCAGGAGAAAGAAGATAATGAGAAGGAATGCGATGTCGCTGCTTTGGCCTAACTCTCTTCTTTTTCGCATAGTGCTCCTATGGCAAGGTCGAGAGCGAAGCTTGCGATGGTAGCCAGAATGGAGATGACCAGGCCGAAGGCTGTAGTGAAGAGGGCTTCATACAGCCCGGCTGCAACGACCTGCAGCTGAACCGATGAAGCCTCGGAGACCGACTTGAACGCCGTAATCATCCCGGTGACGGTTCCGAGGAAGCCGAGGACCGGGGCGATCATGGCGATCAGGTCGAGAATGCTCAACGGTTTTTCCACCTGTGCTTTAATCACCGGTTCATGCTTTCTCCAAAGAATGATCAGCGTGATGGTCCGTTCAACACTGAGCACGACTGTGATGACCAACAGGGCGTAGAGCGGCCACATGACCGCTCCTCCTTGTTGCATGATGGTGATAAGGTTGGTGGTTTTCATACGCTAAAACCGTAAGGTACCGCCGAGGCGGATCTTTGTACCCGGCATAGGATAGCCGGAAACCAGTTCGTAATCGGTGTTCAGCAGGTTGTCCACGGCAAGGTAGGCTTTCAAAGCTTTGCTGACCTGCATGGTGACGCTGAGATTGAGCAGGAGTGCACTGTCGAGGGTACTCGATTTTCCCAGGTACTCTGTGCTGAGCACGCTTTCAAAGTGGTCGAGGGTGAAGAACAATGAGCCTTTGACGGTATGTTTCCTGATTCCCGTCACCTCTACGTTGTCAGAGAAGGTCTTCCCTGCAGAGAGGTCGAAGCTCTTGTTGTAGAGGTAGCTGGCTTGGATGTTGAAGATTTTGGAGAGTTCTAGATTGAGGGATTGTTCGGTCCCGAGGTAGACACCATGGGCAATGTTCTGGGGAATCCATGATGAGTCATTCACAATTGCGTTGTAAATGTTTCTCCCGAATACCACTCCTTCGAAGGAAATTACCTTCCATTTGGTTTCCAATCCAAGCTCCCCGTTCAAGCCTTTTTCTGTCTTCAGGTTTGGGTTGCCCATGAACGGCCAGTAGAGCTGGGAGAAAGAAGGACTGTTCTCCGCATAGCTGATGGTTGCCTTAAGATCAAGGTTCTTCACCGGGGTGTAGATTGCTCCTAGCGAAGCGTTGGGAGAGAGAGCCTTCAAATCGCTCAGGTAGGCAATATTCAAGCTTGGATGTAGTGAGAGAGCTCCATCCATAAAATAGACGCTGCCATGAGCAGACGTTGAAATGGTATGGCGAGTGTTCCGGCCTACATCGGTACTGTCAACATAATCCAAGCCGTAGAGCAAATCAGTATTCAGTGCGTAGTTTTGACCAAGATTCCACACCCCTTCCATCTGCGCTGAAGCCTTGTGCTTGGTATGGGTGCTGTCACCGTATGTTGCATCATGGTTGAAGGTCTGTCCGTACGTATAATGCAGATTCGTAGAGAGGCGTTGAAGGGAATCCGTCACATCTGATGCTTCAATCGTATTGGTGGTGCTGACAACGGTATCACGCATCGCATTATTCGGAGTGAGTCCCCTCGAAGTGCTGCCCGGTACTCCGAGGTTCTTGTACACAGCATAGTTCTGTGTGCTGAACTGCAGGGAATCGGAGAACGCACGGTTGTAGTTCACTGCACCGTGGGCTTCATAGAGTTGTGCATTCTCTCTCAGGCTGCGTGTTGCCCCATCGCTGTACGTGTATGCATTCTGTGCTGCAATGCCTCCGACTGTGGCAACAATTTCATTGTTGGTGTAGGAGAAATCGAGCTTCTGGCTGTCTACCAAGGAGAGCCAATTGCGTGAGTCTGCTGCACCATAGGCCTGGGGAAGGAAGGATCCGTTCTCGAAGGTAAGTGCGAATGGTGTATCACTTTTCTGCCCTTTCTTGGTGATGAAGTTTACCATGCCCCCGATGGCATTGGTTCTGCCAAGGTTTCCCGGTCCGCTTTTTACTATTTCTATGCGCTCAATAATGGAGACGGGAATAATGGAGAGATCGACAGTCCCCTCATGAGCCGAGGAGAGCAATACTCCATCAAGGTAGACGAGGTTCTTGGAAGAGGTGGCGCCACGGATGACGACATTTTGCAGCGACCCCAAGCTGCCATAGGATTGTATGGTTGTTCCCACTGCCTTTTCTATCAGCTCTGCCGTTGTTTGGGCATTATAGACTGCTATCTGTTCTTTGGTGATGACAGATACCGAGGATGCTGTGTTTGTTTCAGCTTCGGCAAGTGAAGTCTCAGCTATGACCAGTTCATAGGCTGTTCCAAGGTCGGTGATGTCTTGTGCTGCGAAGAGATTTGAGAGAGCGAGCAACAGGACCAGAGAGAAGATTCCGCGCTTCTGCATGAAGGGCCTCCAGAAAGTGGTGTCTGGGTGCAATGCTTCATGGAAGAAGGGAGAATATACCGAGGGTATACTCGTATCCTGGGTGCTGTCTCTTTTTCCACGAAGAATTGATATCTGGAAACGTCTCCTGGCTTACGACTCTTTTTACTGACAGGCCTTCTCATCCGAAGAGGACAATGGCATATCTGCGTTCATCATCGATTACAGTGGCGGGACCGCCGGGGAATCACACCCCGTTCCGTTTTTCCAGATCCAGCGATTGCTATGGTAGAAGAACAGCAGGGGGAGGTCAAGGGAGGGGGAGAGCCCACGCAATCCTCGATACCGTGTTTGCAGATTTCCAATATCGTTTGATTTGTATGGTATGCAAGTTCGCCCAAGCACCAATGCCAAGTAGATATATAGGCTTTCAGCTATAAGAATATGTACTTACAGTGGTTCAAATATTGCTAAACGCTTGGTAGGAGTTTACTATTAGCCAATGTATTGTTTGTAAGTCATAGGATGCTTTTTTTTAGGAGGTTATAATGAAAAAAGCCTTGTTTGTCGTGTTTCTTGTCACCTGTGCAGCTCTACTCCTTATGTCATGTGCAACAACGCCGAAAGAGGTTGAGGAGGTGGAAAGCCTTGGAACCTACTCAGTCACGTTGACTATCACCGGCTCCGATGTACCTCAGACCATCGTTCTACAAAAGGCGGTTGTACCAACAACGTTGCTTCGCGATGCAGGGATTCTGCCTGAGCGTGTAACCGGCATTGCCATTTCTGAGACTGTAGTTGCAATCGAGAAGGCAGCCTTCGCTAATTGCATCAATCTTGTCTCGGTTGCAATGCCCGATTCACTGACTCGGATTGAGGCTGAGGCTTTCTCTGGATGTCGCAGCCTCGCAATGGTTGCCTTGGGAACGGGAGTTGTTTCCATCGGAAGTCAGGCATTCTCAAATACTGCCATCACGAACATTCTGCTGCCTGCGAAAGTCTCCTCTGTTGCAACAGGAGCATTTCGAGGTGCAAAAAATCTTGCCTCGATTGAGGTTGATCAAGCAAATCCCGTCTATCAATCCCTTGACGGGAATCTCTACTCCAAGGACGGCTCGGTTTTTTACTTGTGCCCGGAGGCTCAGACCACAGCTGTCGATATCCGGCAAGGCACAGTCAGAATTGCCGATCAAGCCCTGTTTGATTGTACAAGGATAACACAGGTGGTTCTGCATGGTCCTGTAAAAGGGGAAGCGGCCGGACTTGAGAAGATTGGCGTATCGGCCTTCTCGAATTGCACGAGCTTGCAATCGATTTTGATGCCCGACAGCATTGCTACGGTGGAAGCAGGAGCCTTCCTCGGTTGTACGAAACTCGCTTCCGTGCGTCTTTCAGAGAATCTGAAGGCTGTCAGCGATATGATGTTCAAAGGGTGCAGCAGTATTCCTTTCATCGATTTTCCCGCCAAGGTTGCCAGTATCGGCAAAGAAAGTTTTATGGGATGCTCCAGCCTTGACGGTGCGCTTACGATCCCGGGCACAGTTCTCAGTGTTGGTGATTCTGCATTCTCCGGATGTACGCAGATGGATCTTGCCCTGATCAAGGAAGGAGTGAAGACGTTGGGGGGACAAGCGTTTGCCCGATGCGATGACCTTACGGTGGTGGTCCTTCCTTCCACCCTGAGCAAAATTGCAGCCAATACCTTTATGGATGCAACACACATCTCCTCAGTTTCAGCTCCCTACTGGATAACCGACAGGAACTCCGATCTATTCAAGTATTGCCGAAACATAACGATTACGGGCAAGGGACCTGTTCCCGAGCTTGCATTCAAGGGAAATGAATCGTTGGTAAACGTCATCATCGATCCAGGTATTACTGAGGTTGGGAGAATGTCGTTCATGGGTTGTTCCAACCTGCAATCAATACTGGTTTCCGGTACCGTGAGTCGGATTCTCAGCTCCTCTTTTTACGGCTGCTCGAAGCTTGAGAATCTGATCCTGGACAACGGTATCACCAGAATCGAGGATTCAGCGTTTGCTTACTGTACCTCACTGCGCAGGGTCATCCTGCCGGCAACGCTTTCCTATCTGGGCAGTGCTGCATTTGCACAGTGCTCTGCATTGTATTCGGTGGCATTCCCGCTTGCTGAGGCTACCATAGACAAACTAGCTCTCTCCGATACCGACTTGGGCTACATCGTGTTCTCTTCCGCTGCAAAATCACCGGTCGGGTATCCTTGGGGCAATATAAATGCACATGTCGTCAATGAGTATTTTGAAATACCTGAACCAGAGGACGGTGAAATCATCGACCTGTTGCAGCGGTCTTTCTCCGAAGACCAGAAAGTACGGGAAGCAGGGAGGAGTGACCTCAACAATACCCATCCTCAGCTGTACAAGCTTGCCAAGGAGATCGGGCTCTTTGAGGTAGGGGATTCTCTTCTCACTTCAATGAATTAACCGATGCTTCAACGCTGACAGTACCGGCCATACGGCCGGTACTGCGGGTGTTCATCGTTTACCCCTTCTGGGTTAAGGTGCTCAAACAGAGCTTTTAAGCCATGAACTGAAGGGATTTGCAGTGGATTCAAAAAGCACCTCGATTCCTAGAGCATTGAACGAGGAATATAGCGGGTAAACTTCCCGCTCACCTGTTGGGTCAGCCGGCCTTCATCACACAACTGCCTGAGCAACCGGAACGCTTTTGTGGTCTCAGCCCGAAAACGTCTTCAACTTCCTTCCTTGAGATGGATCCCTTTTGCCTTGCAAAATGCAGGATGGATTGTTTTTCTGAGTCTATTGACTTTCCGACTGTACTCTCGGTTCTTTCTTGCTTCTGGATATACTGAACAACTTCATTCCTGTTTGGAAGGATGCAGGAGAAGGCCCCTTGTACAGCCTTGAAAAGCGGTTTTTTCGGGCAATGTTCATAGAGACGCATGATTTTACGAATGCCGGTTCCGTAGCTTTCCACCAATCGCAGAAGATAGAAGATTGCTGCCAGGTTGGGGTTCCTCGATTGGGATACTCCCAGCTGAACGGCTTCCAAGGAAAGCCCTCGTACCAATCCTCCAAGGGAGATGAACTCCATATGGTCGTCATATACATTGATAATGATGCTTCCGGTGAAAAAATAGTCACGATGGATAAGACAGTTCAACAATGCTTCCCTGATGGCGTCCTGCGGGTAATCCAGAGTATCTTCTCTTAGGAGTCCTGTGAAGCTTGCTTTTGTTTTATTGTAATTGTTGAGGTACTCATAGACATCGCCCAGCTGTTTCAACAACGACCCGGTGAATTCTCTTCTGTCCCGAAATGTTGTAGTATCACGGCCTTGGAATACAGCAACCTTGCAGGAGTGGGTGCATTGGTCTGAGAGCAACATGGCGAGGTTGGTGAAAAGCTTGTCAGACCCTAACAAATTCAGAGTTTCCATCTGTGCACGACCAAAGGCAAGCTGGCGCACATCCATTTCTTTTTGCAGAGTATTGAACGTCAGTTCTTGTTCAAAACTTCTACTCTCTTCAAACGAGGTGCCAATACATTCCATCTTCTTTCCTTCTTTCTTTCTCACTGCAGTATTAACGAGAAAGAGAGATCCCCCAAACATAAAATGAATTCCATCGAAATGATTGCATTGTTCATAATCTCATCCTGACTAGATCCCCTTTACTCTACGAATTCTGAGGGGCACTCTTCACAGCGCTTCTCAATTGCATCATTTTTTGCTTGCAATACTGAAAACAGTGGTTACCGAATCATCTAAACGAGTCATTACCGGAGAGACTCAAGTAGTCATTACCGAACGACCTAAAAGAGTCATTGACATTAGCATTCAGCTGCTTTCTCTCCTTTCCCCAGCAGGCGAGTTCTGTCACTACTTCCTCAAGGTGTGAGAGGTAAGATGTTTTTACCGGAGAAAAAACTCCTTGACATTCACATCAAGGCTGCCGAGACGGCGGGACAAACACTGTGTGAATGTCAAGGGTGTTTTTCCTGTGGAACTTTTGGAATCCGTACCTGGTACCGATGGTTCGGATATCAGTTCATAAGGGTGAGGAATGTGGGTGAGAAGGCTACTCTCATAATTAATTACGAGAAGGAGCCGAGCAAACCGGTCTTGGGGTTGTCGCCTCAAGGCAGCTGAATGAATTGTGCATCATCTCTTGACCGGACCGGGAGAAAAGAAAGGAGGAGTAATGATTGAATGAACTGAGGAGAGACCGATATTGACAGGACGAGATATGAGGTGGACTATAAGTCCGGATGGAGCTGTAAACCAATATGGTCGCAGTCGCTGTAAAAGTGTCTCCAAATCGAGCTCCTGTCCATCAAAAAGTGTCTATTAAAACGTACGCATAGCAAGAGAGAGCAAAACATCCCTACCACTCCGGTAAAAACATCGTACCTCTCACAAGCGGATCGCCGCACATGGCATGTATGCCTTTGACGGGATGCTTGACGACCGCAACGAGGACGTGTTGTTCAAGAAGGAACAGGTTGCAGACTATTGGCTGTACTCGTTCTATGACCGCAAACGGGCTGCAAAGGAAGAGGCCGACTACTTCAAGCACCACAAGGGCAAGCCTTTCGATGCACAGGACATGCAACAGAAGGATGAGCGGTTCGGCACCATCGTCTTTGAGTCCGACCTGGACGCCGACCCCCTGGTCATCTACTGGATGTATGACGAAAGGTGGCTCATCGAGGAGTGCTTCCGCTATTACAAGCATGTCACCGACTTCGATGACACCAGGGTCCATTCGGATGTTTCCGTGTACGGCAGCGAATTCATCAACTTCATCTCGTCGGTGATGACCGCACGGCTGATACGAAAGTTCGATGAGACGGGCCTGTTCTCCGATGTGACGTACAATGACATCATGAGCCGGCTCGCCTCCGCCAAGAAGGTGAACACCAACGGCGACGGGCAACCTGAAATCTCGTGAAATTATAGTTAGGGCTCACGACTCGAGCCCGAAGATCTGGAAAATCTCACGCTGTGCCTTCGTTTTCTCCGGGTGAATCGGCTTGTAGGTGTTCTTGAACACCACCTCGGTGTACGATTCCAGCCGGTTGAAAACCTCGGGTACGGAATACCGGGTGATCCAAGTCTTTGTATTCCCCAGCCGGGGGTCGATGGGTGTGTCGCGAAGCACTTTCCTTATGTACTCGGTGATGATGAGCGACAGGAACCGGAGGAACACAACCGACTCATTGGAGACGGCCCCCTTGGTCCTCAGCCGGTTGCTGTCGATCATGTTCTTGAGGTTGTCGAACTGCTTCTCGACCTTGTCACGCTTGCGGTACTGCAAGAGGGCGGTACGGGCATCGGGCTCGCAGCTCGTCACCAGGGACCAGTATCCCACATACCGGTCACGATAGGCTTTGATCGCATCATGGTTCCAGAGGACTTTCCTTCCCCTCACCGGCGTCTCCTTGACGGTGAAGAACAGTGAGTAATCCTCGGCATGCGACTCCACAAGCTCCCCCGTCTCAAGCTCCCTGGAAAGCTCGACCATGTAGGCATTGAACTTCGCCACATGCTCGATGCGCATGGCCGTGTCGGTGAATACATGGTAGTACAGCCTCTTGCCGTCAAGTTTCGTCCTGTGGGTGATCCCGTACACGGTGGAGCGCTCATCGGAGACCAGGATGTTCTGGGGAAGCTCGAGGTCGTCCCTGTCACCATCCATATAGCCCTTCACCCGGGAGATGTTCTTCGGTACAGGCATGGTGAAATGGATGCCGTTCTCCAGGAGCATCGAGATGTTCTTCTGGCTGTAGAAGCCCTTGTCCATCATCAGGGAGACCTTCGTCATGCCCAGTTTCCCCAGCATGGCCGTGAATGCGGGCAAGGCTGAGACATCATGAAGGGAGCCGGGCAGTATCTCATAGTAGAAAGGGATCTCGCTTTCCATCCCCATCAGCAGTGCTATGTTGATCTGGGGCAGGGACTCCCCATCCCTGTTGTAGCCGTACTCGTCGTAGGGATTGTACGTCCCGTAGGTGGAGACGCTGCTGATGTCGAAGCACAGGTACTCCGTATCCTTGGACCGTCTCAGCCAGCTCTTGAAGAAGGACAGGATCTGGTCCCGGCTTATCGACTGCAGCAGTTCGGTGATCCTCGGGCTTGCCAGGGGGCTTTCCTGGTGGGGGCAGCGATGGGATTCCATCCATCCTTCCGCCAGATATGCCCTCTGGGCGGGACAGGATGCGAAGAACCATGCAAGAGCCAGCAGCTGGGAAGTGGTGTCCGCGTCGAACCCTTTCAGCAGGGACCGCCTCAACCCAAGCTTATCCGTCACCGCCTGAAGCAGGAGGGAAGGACCGATGCTGAGCGTCGAGGAGACGGCGGGAGGCATGTCGGTGCCGGGGTCCTTGTCTTGCTGCTCTGCCTGGAGCTCCTTCCATCGCTTGTTGTAGATGATCTCGCCGGTACGGGGATCCTTCTTGCCGATGCAGATCATGCGGGTTCTGGTAGTCTTCTTTTCGGTGTCCCAATAGGAAGAAGACATGTATGCATAGTCGGTACCGTTTGGATGGTGCTGGAATACGATGCTTGACACTGTGGCCTCCCATAGCTAACTATAATTATAGTTAGCTTGAGACCCATTGTCAATGTTTTATTCAAAATAGAATAATGATTTAGCTGTTCATAACTATAAAATCACGAGATTTCAGGGGGCAATGGGAGTACGTCAGAACTACGAGAGCAACCGAGGAAACCCTACAAAGGCTCGACCTGCTTCCCAAGATGGAGGAGCCCGCCAAGAAGAAAAGGGGAAGACCCAAGAAAGAAGTGGACCCTGATGCACCGAAAAGGAAACGTGGGAGGCCAAGGAAGAACCCTTCTTAGGCGTATATAGTGTTGGAAGTTGGGAAATCATTAATTAATTGTAATGCTTTAGCACCTTTTCATAGATATAGTCCTTGTTCAACCAAAAACTCAATTTTTTATACATCGTGCCCTGTGGTGTGGGAGTAAGGTCTTTGAAACTGTCGGTCCCATGCGGTCTAACATGAATAATACTTTTATCTCGTATTCTGACGAAATTGTCATAATCACCCATCTTGATTTTTTGTTTAGTATCTTCCCAGCCTTCATGGGCAATCTCCAAATCAGATTCAGGCATATTCCAAATTCTTATTCTTTCCAGACGGTAGGGATAATTCTTTGACTCATGTTTATAAATTACAAAGAAGAATTTGCTTGTCAGAATCTGGTAAAGATCGCTATCTTCCCATTCTTGGTCCATCATCTCACAATAATCCATTGCAGGGAAAGACATCTCTTCGTTCGACTTCCCATTTGGTTCAATTCTAATCGTTTTGATTTGGATTCCTGCTGCATCAAACTCATAGATTTTTTGATTCTTTTTTCTGATACCAAGAATGGTTCTAGAAACGCGAGCATAGAAACCCTTATCAGAAGGGTTGTAAGGGATACCTATTTCCTCGCATACTTTATCAACCGTCATTTCTAAAAAGGGAGCAAATCTGGATTGAATTTGCTGCTCAAGTGTAAACGGTTTTGTATCTAGCAGATGTAAGTATTCTGTTTGCTTTTTCCTTTTATGCTGCCTTTCTACAAGTACGTTATAAATATGATTTACATAGCTAACCTTGAAGCAAAATGCTCTTGCCTGAGCGACAATGTCCGAACAAGGTTGTTTTACTTGGCTCTTTAGTTTCGTAGCTCCTTTTGTGCATGCCCCAAGGAAGTAGGTATCCCCTTCTGAAATTTCATGGGCTAGCCCTGTCTTAACCTTTCCTACAATCAGTTCCCAATCTGCTTGAATCTGTTTACCATCTTCCTTGAGACATTCCCAAATATCGACCAACGGAATCTCAAGGTCGTAATAAGATTTTACGGCATCATGGAAATAGAAGACTAATAAAATAGATGTGTTTTTGTCTAGGAAGTGCGAGATTTCAAATCTTTCTTCAATGATTCTCTCATAATTGATGATTCCGAGAACTACTCTTTCTTTTGCCTTGACAGAGCGTTTCTTTGTTTTCTTCAATGGAGCTGTTTTCAGCTCCAAACCGGCCTCTGGGAAGTCTGGTTGCGATAGATTATCATTTTTTTTCTTAAAATAGATTTCTTCCAGGAATTGACCAAAACCACCTTTTCCTTTGTATAGTTCAACAGATGCCCCATAGGGTGGTGCTTCGTTTTTGGCAAGGTCAGGTTGATAATTTGATAGAACCTTTCCTACGGATTTGTCTTCAAGTTCACGAGCATACCTAAGAATTTCAGTAGGTGAAGTATGGTCATAATCTGGGCTCATCGTGTTGCTCCGATTCATTTTTCTTGACAATGATCTTGCCAGAGTTTCAAGATTCCGATATAGTACTTTACAATGGTTTAGTTTTGGATGGTAGAGAAAAGTGGCTAATAACTATGAAATAGTAGAATTGTTTGCTGGTGTTGGCGGTTTTCGGCTAGGGCTTGAAGCAAGTGGCAAATGGAAAGTCGTATTCAGCAATCAATGGGAGCCAGGGAAAAAAAAGCAATGGGCTTCTGATTGCTATGAATCTCATTTTCCTTCAGGAATACACATAAATGATGATATCGCATCCGTTAAAGCTGAGAATATCCCAAACCATACATTGTTGGTGGGAGGATTTCCTTGTCAGGATTACTCAGTCGCTGCTACACTTGCGAAAGGCATTCAAGGGAAAAAAGGTGTTCTCTGGTGGGAAATCAACAGAATCATCGAAATGAAACGGCCTCCATACATCCTCTTGGAAAATGTCGACAGACTCTTGAAGTCTCCTGCAAAGCAAAGAGGTCGAGATTTTGCTGTTATACTCTCATGCCTGAATAATCTTGGGTACAATGTTGAATGGAGAGTCATCAATGCTGCAGATTATGGTTTTCCACAAAGGAGAAGAAGAACTTTCATCTTTGCGAATCTGCCTCAGACACCGGTGGCGAAGAACTATCATAATGTTTCTACCAAGGAGATTCTAATTCAGAAAGGCTTTTTTGCAAGAACATTCAAGGCTGTCATCAAAGGAACTATCAAATCCATCGATATTCCCAAGGACTTGGTACAGATAACCAATACTTTCAGTAACCCATTTTCTAATGCAGGTTTTTGTAGCAATCATGCTTGCACTACAATTGATTTAATGGCAGAACCATTCGTAGATGGAAAAACACTGGGAAGCGTTCTTGAAAAGGATGTAGATAAAAAGTACTACATCAAAGAGCAGGACCTTGAAATATGGACTCGAATGAAAGGGTCTAAGAGTGAGATGAGAACTACGAGAGAGGGCTTCGTATATCATTATACGGAAGGAGCCATCCCGTATCCAGAACCATTGGACAGACCTAGCAGGACAATGTTGACATCAGAATCGAGCAAGAATCGTTCCACCCATGTAGTCAAAGATCCTCAAACTGGAAGATTACGATTACTGACTCCGATTGAATGTGAGCGACTGGACGGATTCCCCGATAATTGGACCAATACCGGAATGCCTGAGAAGTTCAGATACTTTTGCATGGGAAACGCTCTGGTCGTCGGTGTTATTGAGATGATGGGGAAGAAGTTAATTGAGATGATTGAAGAGAAGGCATAGCTTATTCCATCTTTCTAAACGGTATGAATCAGTTGCTGTTCCGAGGTGAACGGTTCCTCCACAGAAACTAGAAGAGTTTGAGAAGCTCGGTATTGGAAGGATGAGACTATAAGTCTGGATGGAGCTGTAAACCAATATGGTCGCAGTCAGTGGAAAAGTGTCTACCAAAACGTACGCATAGCAAACCAAAGGCTGACCATTTCTGATCAGCCTTGTGGTTTTATTGGATACTGTACCTGGAACCCTGTTTCTCAAAACCCTTGATTCAAACCGCCATCTTGCGATTCCTGTGGAACTTTTGGACTTTGTACCTGGTACCGCTGGTTTGGCCCTGTGGTTGGAGTCATCAACTCCACCGGCTACACCCTTACCACCTTCGATCTTTTCAGTGATGCCATGTATTTTACACAGGATACACAGGTGAATTTGCTGGGAGAAGAACTTGAGGATGGGAAGCAGGCTCTCATCACGCTTTCACAGTATCCTGAACTGGAAGCTGCTCTCGCAGAGCGGGATGGCTCTCTCTTCAGCTTCAATGCCATCGATGGGG
>Ga0334882_1000546_pt1 | contig 57273 bp, 51 predicted proteins | sample GraSluR1_MG_5_FD_207226 | JGI IMG/M metagenome (GOLD analysis project Ga0334882, IMG submission 207226) | Sludge microbial communities from methane-producing bioreactor in Wageningen University, Netherlands - Granular Sludge_15_04-R1 | ecosystem: Engineered > Bioreactor > Anaerobic >... | reverse complement strand
AGCCACAAGCACACAACCGCCTCTGATCTACGTAAGCATCTTGCCTCATACACCTTCTCCTCGCCTGCCGGTGGTTGGATTTGGCAATCAACGAACTCACCCCCTTGGGCATCTGGTGGATAGCCGTCGCGCCAACTCGAATTGTTATAAATCGATACGACACGGTCTCAAAGGCGGCAATGACGTTGTGATGCTCAATGACCTTGTAATGCCATCGATCCTTTGCGTGAAAAGCACCGGAGGTGCTCGTTTGCCGGATGAACCCTCAATTCCGTTCCGGCACAGCCCGCATCACTCACTCGCACCATGACAAAATTCCTTGAAGAATAATGCTCTTGCTGCCATATTTCTGGGTACACGTTTCGTTCCTGCACTGGTGGGGAACTGCCGTCTATCCTGACCGGCCCTTTACCCTGCCCCGGAATCAAAATATTGCTTTCATGCGAACCGTCCGGATCCAGAGTCGAACTGTACGGACACCGGCAATATCTCTCTTCCCTGGCTACAAACAACGGAACTTTCTGCGAGGAGTCTGAACATGATCAAGTCCCTGGCCGTCATGACAAGTGGAGGAGACTCACCGGGAATGAACACAGCGGTGAGAGCCGTCGTTCGGCGCGCTCTGGATCGTGGGATCCAGGTCTGCGGGATCTTCTACGGGTACGAGGGTCTGGTCAGTGGAGGCGACAGCATCAGGCCGCTCCACTGGGAAGACGTCGGCGGAATCATAGACAAGGGGGGAACTTTCCTCGGAACCGCCCGGTCGGAGCAATTCAGGACGAAGCCTGGAAGGCAGCGGGCCGTATTCAACCTGCTGGAACGGGGAATCCAGGCACTGGTGGTCATCGGCGGCGACGGGTCGCTCATGGGCGCCCACACCCTCGCCGGCGAATGGGGTGAACACGTGGAACAGATCCTGAAGCTGCACCCCGACATGATCCCCGCCGGAGAAGTCCCGCCGCTCCAGGTCATAGGTCTTCCCGGTTCCATCGACAACGATCTGCACGGAACGGACATGTCCATCGGAGCGGACACGGCCCTCAATCACATTATTCACGCCATGGACAACCTCAACTCGACGGCTGCGTCTCACCAGAGGACCTTCATCCTCGAGACCATGGGGCGCCATTGCGGCTACCTGGCCCTTGCGGCTTCCCTGGGAGGCGGGGCTTCGTGGGTGCTGGTTCCCGAAGAGGAACTCGAGCTGCGCTGGCACCAGAAAATGGTTTCGGCTCTCGAGAAGTCCCGCCACATCGGCAGACCTCACCAGATGGTCGTCGTGGCCGAGGGGGCCAGGCATCCGGACGGCCTGAACCTCAGTTCCGGTGATATCCAGAAGATCCTCAGCGAGCGGTTGGGAATAGAAGTCCGGGTCACGGTACTCGGGCACGTTCAGCGGGGGGGGTCTCCCACGGCATTCGACCGGATACTGGCCACCCGACTGGGAGTCGCCGCCGTGGACAGGCTTCTGGACGAACCGGATACGCTCCATCGCCACATGGTGGGCCTGGTCAAGAATGAAGTGACGGCCACACCGCTGGTGGAAGTAGTGGAGAAGAGCCAGGCCGTTCGACAGGAAGTGGAGAAGGGAAACTACATCAAGGCGCAGGAACTGCGTGGCGAGAGCTTCAAGAACACCCTGTCCCTGGTGAAGACGCTTACGCGCATCACTCCCGCCCAGGAAAAGCGGGACGACGGCATAGTCGTGGTGTTGACGGGGGGCGCGGATGCTCCCGGTATGAACGCCGCAGTGAGCGTCGCCGCACGCTGCCTGCTCAACCAGGGAATTCCGGTCTTCGGGTCCCGGGACGCCTTTCACGGCATGATACGCGGGGATTTTATCGAACTGGACTGGCATGAACTGGTGGAGTGGGTCAATCGGCCCAGTTCGAACATCGGCACGGCGCGGTTCGATTTTCACGACAACGATTACGATAAGATATCCGAGACCATTCTGCGCCGGAACATCAGGGGAATCATCGCCATCGGCGGCCTGGGAACCTACCTGAGGGTGGCCGGACTGGCGGGACTGCGGGATCGCTATCCTGCTTTCAAGATCCCCATGATCCTGGTTCCCGCAAGCATCGACAATAACCTGCCGTACACGGAGTTCAGCATCGGGTCGGATACTGCGCTGAACAACGTCATCGAAGCCGTCGACAAGATCCGGCACACTGCGGGGGCCACGCGGCGCACCTTTATCGTCGAGGTGATGGGAAGGCAGTGCGGGTTTCTGGCCCTGATGAGCGCCCTCGCATCGGGGGCCGAGAAGGCTTACATCCCCGAGACGGGCATCAGCCTGGCGGAGCTCAACCTGGACGTCGAGAACCTCAAACGGAGCTTCGAGAGCGGCAAGCGGCTCGTCATCTTCATGCGCAACGAACACTCGTCGTACCACTACACGACGGATTTCATCCGCCGCCTCATGGAAGAGGAGAGCAAGGGCCAGTTCGAAGTCCGGACGGCGGTGCTGGGCCATGTGCAAAGGGGTGGAGTGCCGACGGCATTCGACCGGATCACGGCCAGCCGCATGGGAGCGACAGCCGCATTCAGACTGGCGGAAGCGATGGAGAAGGGGCAGACTGGAGTGGAGGTCATCGGCCTGAGAGGAAGGGGGATATCCGTTTACAGCCTGGCCGATGCGATCGGGGAAATTGACTTGAAACAGGGCCGCCCTCGAGAGCAGTGGTTCATGCGGCTTGTGAAGACCGCCGCTTCGCTTGCCGGGCATGGTCCGAGCGACGACAGGACCTGAGATGTCCTTTCAGGGAAGAGCTTCGAAGAAATCCCGGTCGGGTTCGGGATCGTTAACGGGGGGAACCCGTCGGCGGCGGGCGTGGGGGAAGCGGCGGCAGTCGTAAAGTGCGCCGTATCGGGCATCGAGATGCTCCACCAGGTATTCGGGCTGGAGATCTTCCCCCGTGACCGCGACGAGCAGATCCCGAGGGCGGTAGCGGCTGCCGTGTGAATGGACCTTTTCTCGAAGCCAGGAAAGGAGAAGGCGGAATTCACCTTTCGTGAACAGTTCATCGAGGTCCCCGAGGTCGCGCCTGGCTGCCGCAAAAAATTGTGCCGCATAAAGGTTTCCCAGGGTGTACGTCGGGAAGTATCCGATGGCTCCCTCCGCCCAGTGGACATCCTGCATGACCCCGCTTTCCAGGTCGGGAGGCACCATGCCCAGGTAGGCCTTCATTTTCTGATCCCAGACCCCGGGCAGATCCATGACCTCGATTTCCTGCCTCATCAACGCCAGTTCCATCTCGAAGCGCATGAGTACATGCAGGTTGTAGGTCACCTCGTCGGCCTCGGTCCTGATGAGACTCGGGCGCACCTCGTTGACGGCGAAATAGAACTCCTCCGGAGAAAAACCGTTCAATTCCGGAAAGTGCTTCGATACCTCGGGATAGATATGCGCCCAGAAGCCGAAAGATCGGCACACGAGATTTTCCCACAGGAGGGCCTGGGATTCGTGCAGGCCTATGGAAGGAGCCCGCCCCATGGGTTGGCCCCAGTATTGGGCGGGAAAACCCTGATCGTACAAGGCATGACCTGCTTCGTGTATGGCGCTGAAAAACGCCATGCGAAAACAGGTTTCATCGTAGCGGGTCGTGATGCGTACGTCTCCCGGACCGATAAACACGGAAAAGGGATGAGCGGTGGTATCCAGCCGGCCGGAGTGAAAGTCGTAGCCGAGGCGGCTGACAACCGTCCTGGCAAGCGATTCCTGTGCGGATAAGGGAAAATTTCGACGGAGTATTCCGTGGCAGGGGCGCCGATGACTCGATGCTGTTCTGTCGAGCAGTTCCACCAGGGCTTCGCGAAGCGTCCTGAAGACGGGCTCGAGATTCCGGACCGTCTGCCCGGGTTCATGATCGTTCAGGAGTGCATCGTAGGGCTCATCTTCGAAACCCAGGAAGCCGGCTTCCTCGTGTTTGAGTTCCACAACCCTTTCCAGGTAGGGCAGGAAGGAAGCCCAGTCGTTCCTGCCTCTCGCCTGCTGCCAGGCCATCTCCCCTTCCGCTGAAGCCCTGGCCAGCTCGACCGACAGCCGGCGTGGGACCTTGACCGCACGGTCGTGCATTCTCCTCCATTCCCGCACATTGACTGCCATCGGGGATAAAGGATCCCTCAGCAGCTCCGACTCCTCCATCCGGTTCAGCATCTCGCCCATTTCAGGATCGGTCACCCTGATGCTGAGCAGTTCGGCGATGGTTGCCAGTTGAGCCGCACGATGGGCATGGCCTCCCGGTGGAATCGAGGTCCTCTGATCCCAGCTGAGCAGAGCCCGGATGGACTCGAGCTGCGAGATCTCCCTTCCGCGTTCCAATAGCCGGGCGTACACCTTCCGCGGGTTCATCTTTGCCCCGTCGTGTTCTGGTGGCGGTTGATCGGGTAATTCCGACTTATTTACTGCAGCGATGGATTCTCACCAACAAGATGCGGCTGAACTCGAGGAGGAAAGTGAAGAGCTTGCCGTTCCGAACGTCCATATTTCATTCGATCAATATTAACCACAGAATGAAATGCTTGCAACATTGTTTTCGTATCCCCCTTTTTTATTCCTGGCAAAATGCTTATAGGGTATAAACGAATAGGAATAAGAGCTTGGGTACGGATGCTCCGCGCCCGGATACAACGATCTTAACAAGTCAGGCAGGCCTCTTTCGGGGCAGACGTCCGTCGAGCGCCCATATGTCGTGTGGACAGGATGTACGGGCCGGGCCTTCGCATGTATGACCTTCACAACCACATTCTCGCCGGACTGGACGACGGCGCCCGCAACTGGAGCCAGAGCCTCGCCATGGCACAGATTGCGCTCCAGGACGGGATCAGGGGTGTCGTGTGCACTCCCCACTGGGTGCACGGATCCTTCGACAACACTCGAAACCGGGTGTTGAAGGCGGTGGAGCAGTTCAAGGAGAAGCTGGAGGAAAACGGCATCCCGCTTCAAGTATACCCGGGCACGGAACTGCGGCTGGATTTCGAACTGGCAAACAGGATCGCTTCCGGAGAGGTGCTTACCCTCAACGACACCGGCCGCTACGCGCTCATCGAATTCCCCGATGCAATCCTGCCTCGAAACATGGAAAACTTCTTCTGGGAACTGCAAAGCCAGGACATCACCCCCATACTCGCCCACCCGGAAAGGCACATGTCCCTGATGCAGGAACCCGCCGACCTTTACCGGTGGGTTGAGATGGGTGTGCTGGTCCAGATTACGGCGGCAAGCCTTCTCGGCCTGTTCGGAACCGAAATCCAGGAACATTCCGTCTTTCTATTGGATCACCGGATGGTACACGTCATTGCCACGGATTCACACGGCCTGCAGGCCAGGGTTCCAAGGCTTTCCGACGCATGCGAGCTCGCGGCACAGATTGTGGGAAGAAAAGAGGCATGGCGATTGGTCTCAGAAAACCCCCTTCGAATCATCCACGGTGAAAGCTTATCTCCCCGCGAACCAGTCCAGCCGTCCAGGAACCAGGCACATTCAGTGCTGAAAAAATTCTTTTCCTTCCTGGGACTCGCCCCCCGCTGATCGGACTGCACCTCTGAAAACTACGCTTCGCGGCACTTTTTCGGTTGACCCTCATCGGTCTATCCGGATAGGGTGCGGAGAACAACGCGATTCATCTTTTCATCACGTGAGTTATGCCAGGCGCAAGCCATCCCGACTCATACGGCCGGGATGGCTTTTTTGTTTGGAGGGCTCCCATGCGGCTCGTAATGATCGATAATTACGATTCGTTCACCTACAACCTGGTCCAGTTGTTTTATGAGTTCGACCTGGAGGTGGCGGTATTCCGCAATGACAGGGTGTCCATCGAGGAGATCGAAACCATGGAACCTCGATGGATCTGCATATCTCCCGGACCCAAAGACCCCCGGCACAGCGGGATCAGCCGGGAAACCGTGCGCAGGTTCGCGCCCCGCGTCCCCATACTTGGAGTCTGCCTGGGGATGCAGGTGATCAACGAGGTCTTCGGAGGTAAAACTCTCAAGGCGCCCGTCCCGGTCCATGGAAAGAGGACACGAGTAGACCATAACGGCCGGGGCATCCTTTCCGGAATTCCATCCCCTTTCCTGGCCGCCCGATACCATTCTCTGTGCATCCAGCCCCGATCGGAAGACATCACCGTGACTGCTTATTCCCCCGACGGCGTGATCATGGCCATTGAACACCAACTGTGGCCGCTGTTCGGAGTCCAGTTTCATCCGGAATCCTTTATGAGCGAACACGGCATTGAGATCGCGAGAAACTTCCTGGAGCAACCGTTGCCAGGTGCCATGGATCACGTGGAGGTCACGCCCTTGACTTCTGACTCGACAGCACGCCGACCACACGCTGTCGCTCGCCACTGTCCGATCCCGGGGCGGGTGACATGACAGGCTTCCCTTTCATCCATCGGACCGTCCGCATTCAGGACAGGAAGGTCGTTGCAGTGGATGCCCCGGATCGGGATTTTCTCGTTCATGCCCGGGCAACTGCCACTCGTCCTCCCTGTGTAGTGCTGCTGAGTGGCGGGCCATTGCGGCCCGATGGCGAAAACCGGTTTTCCATCGCAGCCTGGGATCCTCTGGCAGTTTTCATAAGCAAGGGGCGCTGCTGCCGGATACTGACTCCGAAAGAGACCCTTCTCCTGGATGCCTCCCCCTTCGATATCCTCGACCTGTTGACCGAAAACCTGGAACACGAACAGGCCCTGGCCGTTTCCCCCTTTTCCGGGGGCGCCGTCGGATACTTTGCGTACGAACTCAAGAACCTGGTTGAACACCTTCCCCAGACGGCTTCCGACGACCTGGACCTCCCCGACGTTTTTCTCCTCTGGCCCAAACGCATCCTCGTGCATGACCGACTGAAAAGAGAGCTGACCTTTCTGCGGCTGTCCACGGGAGAGGAGTCTTTGCCGCCTGTCAGACTTCTTGAACAGCCGACCGCACTCGTGGCCCCGGACATGAGCCCGGGAACACTCAGCAGCAATTTCAGCAGGCACGAATATCTCGATGCGGTGCGAAAGGTCCGCCGATACATCCTGAATGGAGACGCCTACCAGGTCAATCTCTCCCAGCGCTACCACCTTCCTTTCAGCGGGGATGCTTTCGAACTCTGGATAACGCTTTTTGAATTGAACCCTGCCCCTTTCTATGCCTTCATTCACGCAGGAGATCACCAGGTGCTTTCCACTTCCATGGAACGATTCCTGTACAGGAGAGGTGATTACCTGGAAACCCGACCCATCAAGGGAACCCGCAGGCGCGGCGCCTCAGTGGAAGAAGACAGCGAGCTGATCCGGGACCTCCTGGAAAGCCCCAAAGACGACGCCGAACTGTCCATGATCGTCGATCTGCTTCGCAACGATCTCGGACGCGTCTGCCTGCCTGGCACCGTCCGGGTCGCGGACCATAAGCGGCTCGAGTCCTTCCGGAACATACACCACCTGGTATCCATCGTGACCGGATCCTTACGCCCCGGGGTTACCTGGGGAGAGCTTCTGCGAGCCACCTTTCCCGGAGGATCGATCACGGGGTGCCCGAAGATCAGGGCCATGGAAATCATCGACGAACTGGAACCCCACGTAAGGCACGTCTACACGGGAGCGATCGGGTATCTCGGAGCCCACGCGAACCTCGATCTGAACGTGGCCATTCGCACCGCCATTGCACACGGACAAGTCCTCTATTACAGTGTCGGAGGCGGTATCGTGTATGATTCGGACGAAGCAGATGAATACAACGAGACCCTCCATAAGGCGCGCACCCTCTTCCAATGGCTGGAGAGCACGAAAGGAAGGTCCACGTGAATCAGGACCCGGCACAAGCCGCAGAGATCATATGGTTGAACGGCAGTTTCATGCCGTTGGGAAAGGCCTGTATTTCACCGCTCGATCGAGGCTTTCTCTACGGCGACGGTGTTTTTGAGACCATGAGAGCCGAAGAGGGGAGAATCCTGTGTCTCGAGGCTCACCTGGCGAGGCTGCGTCGAACTCTATCTGCCCTCCGTATCGCTTCGAACGACGGATCAAACTGGGGAAATGCAGCCCGTGAACTACTGGACAGGAACCGTCTTCTGGAGGATTCCGCAGCCGTGAAGATACTGGTCACCCGGGGGGTGACGCACTCCCCGGGTCTGCCCGCCCCTCGCCATCCCACCGTATGCATAACGGTTCGCAAATACTCGCCGCCCTCCCGGGATGTCTACCGGCGAGGCTGGCGACTTCATGTCTTTCGCGACGGTTTTTCACCTCCGCTGGCTCATCACAAGACCCTGAACTACCTCTATTTTCTTCAAGCCAGGCAGGCCGCTCTGCAGGCGAATGCGGATGAAGCCGTGGTGCTCGACCCTTTCGGTCGTGTCACTGAAACCTCGGCAGGATCACTCCTTGCCAGAACCGGCGGAAGCTGGTGGATCCCGTCAAGTCCTCACAAGCTTCCAGGAGTTACCGTAGGGTATATATCGGAATTATTCCGACTCTCCGGAATGCCGGTTCACGATAAAGAATGCAGGCCTTCAGATTTCGAGAAAGCCGAGACGGTTTGGGTAGTCAACTCGCTCATGGGAATCATGCCGGTGCGTGAAATCGATGATATCCACCTGCCGCAACCCGCGGAAGAAGACGCCTCGTTCTGGCGATCCGCCTACCTCGGGAAGGTGGATCATCCGGCAAACTTCCATGAGCCGTCGGTTCACAACCAACTATGAAGACGCACATAAGACTCTTGATCAGCTGATCTCACAAAAAAACAAGTCAAACAGTTCCGGCATTTCTTCATAGTCAGTCCCTCCACATCTTCATTCCCGCAAAAGGCGGGAATGACGTTGTTGCGGGTATATTCCGCTTTTATTCGACGACTGTCCGGGTACGCATCTGCCGGAAGAAACCGGGAAGGTCCATCTCCAAAGGGAGCATCGAGATTCGACCCCCTTCCTGAGTCGCCAGCAGCTGGACAAATTCTCCCGCACCCCTTTTCTCGGCTTGAGGCCAGTGATAAAATGGTATGGGAGAATAAGTCCTATCCAAACCTTAACCATTTGGCTGAAAAGGCCTTTCTCCTGGAGGAGGTGCCGGGTTCCCCCTCCTTCCCCGGCGCTTCCTTCTTTTTTCAGGCCGGTATCGGCGTGTTTCCGTCCCCATCGGGCCTGGTCCGAGAGAAGATCGGATGACTCGATTTCGTCTCACCGGCATTGGACTTCGCGGCATCCTCCGTGAGTTCTCCAGTATTCTTGCGTATCGGGTCAGTGCCGGTTCCCATGGCACGCGCACTCCACAGAAACCGAGATCAGAGTCTTGCTTTCCTTTACGGCTCCGTGCAGGATATAGATTCAGTTCTGATGTTGTCAGAATCCAGGTCATTGTATTCTCGATGGAGGCGATTCCACTTTTCTTCCAAGGATGTGCAAGAGAAAGGTTCCGTCCGTCCGCTTTCCACGCAGGGTTCGTGGACGGATGAGGACGGTTCCGGTAGAGGCGCTTGCAGCGGGAGGGAGTAACAGGGTTTATGTCGGAACAGGCAAAGGCGAATCGAGGGCTGATCATGCCCGGAATCGGAATATTTCTCTTTGCCCTTCTTGCGGCGTTTTGCCAGCCCGGGAACGGCAACACATCGGAAGAGCGAAGCAAGACACGCGTCCTGGATCTTTCGCGGGGCGCATACATTTCATCCGAGGAGTGCGGGACCTGCCATAGGGCAATCTACCGCGAGTACTCGATGGGTTTTGGAGGCGATATCGAGCAAGCCGGGACGGCTGATCGGTCCATCGACGGTGATTCCGTTGCTCTTTCTTCCCATGTTTCGAATGCCGGAACCGGACATTCCCTGGCAGGCGCCGACACTTTCCCAGGCCACGCGCGGGAGGTGGAAATGGGAGGCGAGTCCTGCAGCGTCTGCCATTTCCCCATGTACTTCGAAATCCCCGATCTCGACCGCCCGGAAACCGGCAGACCCAGGCCACGGCCTCCCGGCAGGGAAGCAGGGGGCGTCACCTGCACGGGATGTCACCTGACGCCGGACGGAAAGATCCGGGGACCCTATCGGGTCGAGGCTCCTCATGAAACCGTCGCGGATCCTCGAATCCAGACATCGGCCATGTGTGCCTACTGCCACAGCCTTGGCAGGAGGCAGGTGGGGAAGCAGACGCAGACTTTTCTGGAGTGGCGCGACGATTTCCACAGGCCGGGCCTGGGCATTCAACATTGCCAGGACTGCCACATGCCCAGAACCATCAGAAAGACGGCTGAAGAATACAACGTTCCGAACAGAGCCGTAGCCAGGCACATCTGGACGGGCGGGCATTCAAAGCAGAGGGTTTCGGGAGCCTTGAGCGTCGTGATGGTACAGCCCGATGAAGGCAAGCCCGATCTGCAAATCCACATCATCAACATCGGGGCCGGGCATTCCGTTCCAACGGGTTCAACCCGCAGAGGGCTCTTTGTCTTCGCGGAAGCCCTCGACGACACCGGCAAGATCTTGAGGTCCCGGGAATGGCTTCTTGCTCCGACTCTTGAAGATCACTCCGATACGCGCCGCCCACCCCCCGACGATACCGCCATCCAGCAGGCTTCGGCCGCCGGGAGCCAGCATGAATCCGGGCTTCGTGCAGGAGAAGAACGAATACTCAAATGGACACCCGATCTTGCAACCGGCAGCTACACCGTTCGCACGAGACTCGTTTATGACCTGAACCGTTTCAACGACCGTTCCTTATCCGAAGACCAGACCGAGGCAACCGTCACGTCCACAAGGATCCGGGTAAGATAATAAGATCCAGAGACAGAAGAGGCATTCTCGATCCAGTCACGTCTCCTGGAAAAAGTTGGGTTCAAGGAATTTGGTTCATCCGGCATTTTCTCATAAAACGACTACCTCCGGTGCGCTCGTGAAGCCAAGTGACACCGGCAGTCCTCGTGGCATGGATCGCTCAGCTGCTGCAACCGGATCACAGAACTTGACACACAACCGCCGGGCAACTCGCAGGCAGCCCGCGCCTACCGCCATTCCCTCAGTGCCGCCAGGTAGTCGAAGGCCTCTTTGGCCGCTTCTTCCGGTCTGTCCGCGTAGGTGTAGAGTTCCACCGTCACAAACCCCGTGTAGCCGGCGGCATCGATCTCCGACAAAACCCCGGCCAGGTCAATGGCTCCCCGGCCGGGCATGAGATGGTGATGTACCCTGGAATCGGCGATATCTTCCAGGTGAAAATGACCGGTCACGTCTTTTAGTTCCCTTACCAGCCGGGCGGGGTCTTCCCCCACGCAGAAGAAATGCCCGATATCGAAGTTCAGCCCGAACACGGTGGAATCCAGTGTTTCGAACAGGGAAAGAAACTGAGCACTGTTTTCAATGAGCAGGCCCGGTTCGGGTTCGATCAATATTCGTATACCCATCTCCCGCGCTCTTCCCGCCACGGCATCGAGTCCATCTCTGAACAGACGCATGCCCTCCCCGGCACTCATTCCGTCCAGCGGGCCTCCGGGCTCCGTGGAAAGATTTCGTGCTCCGAGCTTCGCAGCCAGGTCGATGCATCTCAGAGTATAATCCACCCGTTTGGCTCGCAGAAGCGGGTCCTTTTCTATCCAGGACGGATGGTAGGTATCGCCGTCCGCGTGATGCATGAAAGCATTGATGTTGGAGATCTCCAGGTGTTTGGCGGCAAGCGTCTTCCTGATGCCTTCGATATCGTCTTCACTCAGGTGAAGAGGAAAGGCATGGGGCACATCCGCCATGATCTCGATGCCTTCATACCCGATGGATGCCAGAACATCGATCGTCCGGTCCAGGCCGCAGCCGGTAAAGGCATTGGAACTGAAGGCCAGTTTCATTTTTTCGTCCTCCCGCCGCTTTTCATCACTCCTTCGAGATATGTCAGAGACTCCGCCGCGGCATGATCGGGGCGATCGGGGCAGGTGTAGAGTTCCACCGAGGCATACCCGTCATACCCGCTGCTCTCCAGCATATCGAAAAGAGCCCGAAAGTCGAGGTCTCCCTGGCCGGGTATGAGATGATAGTGTTTGCGTGCCTTGATATCTTCCAGGTGAACGTGGAACAACCTTGCCCCGAGGTTCGAAACGACCTCGGCAGGATCTTCACCCAGCACGTGGCTGTGCCCGAGATCGAGGTTCGCTCCCAGGCACTCTGAGTCCATTTGCTCGATCAGCGCCGTCAGTTCATCGCAGCACTCCACGAGCAGCCCCGGCTCGTATTCGACACCGAGTCGCACCCCGTGTCTTTCCGCGAAGGGCAGGAGTTCCTCGAGGGAGAACTTCAGGAGGTCGAGCGAATCCTCGGGCCGGATCCCGGGAACCATTCTACCCGATGTGATACTCACGTTCAGACAGTCGAGCCGGGACGCCATCTCGATGCAGCGCCGCGTGTAATGGATCCTCCATTTCCTCAAAGTCGGATCCGGGTTTGCCAGGGACGGTTCGAAAAGCGGCTCCCAGAACGGCCGGCCATAGAAGCCAACGGCGGTATTGGCGTTGATATTCGATGTGCGAAGCCCTGCTGAGATGATCCGCCTTCTGAGATCATCGAGAAGAGCATCGTCAACCGAAGGAGCATAGAGGTGCGGCACATCGGCGAGGATTTCCACGGCTTCGTATCCTGCAGCGCCGATTCTCTCCACCGCTTCGAAAACAGAAAACCGGACATATGCATTCGTACTGAAAGACAGCCTGATTCCCAAGGCTCGGATACCCCCCATGATGCATGCCGAGTGAAATTCCGGCTAGGTGTCCGCGTTTGCGCCGAGTGATTTTCGAACTTCCATGGCGTAGTCCATCAACATTCGGTACTGCTCGGTCAGCCGGTATTCGGAAACGCCGAGGGGATCCTTGAAGTAGGAGGCGAGATGAGGCATGAGCCCTTTTTCTCCGCGTCTTGCGGCAAGTTCGGCGAGCCGGACCAGGTCGAGGACGAGAGGCGCTGCAAGGAGCGAATCATAGCCCTGCCAGACGAACTGCAGGGACATCCTGGCATCGAGAAATCCCTTGAAATGGATGAAGTCCCATGCTGTTTTCTGGTCGTCAAGAGACGGCACGTAATGGATGTGGACGCGTGAATGTGGAGCATACCCGAGGATCCTCGAAAGGACCTGGTCCTTGGTCCTTATCTTCGATTGCTTGTTTTCGGGATGATCGAGGACACAACCGTCCATGTTTCCCAGAAGATTGAAGCCCTCCCAGCTGAGCACCTCCAGGTTTCTGCACAGGAACATGGGAGCCAGAGCCGATTTGACAAGCGTTTCCCCCGTCTTCCCGTCGTTGCCCATTACGGGGACACCCTCCTTCTCCGCCAGGCTGATGATGGCGGGGATCAGCGCCCCCGCGGATGGAGTGAAATTGATGTAAGGGCATCCTTCCCTGACCGCCGCATAGGCATAGAGGGTACTCGCTCTGAGCGCCCCCGAGATATTCCGGTCGAGGCACTCCTCGAAGGCAGCAGGATCTTCGTGACAGGGATCCAAATGAAAAGAAGGCTCCGTCGATGCCAGGTTCACCACGATTAACTCGTCCAGCGCCTTCCTTGACTTGAAACGCGCGAGGCATTCGCGCAGGCGGGAGACCTCATCGCGCAAGGAGGTTTCACAGCCGCCCCCGCAGGCAAGGTCTTCTATCGCAGTTCCGCAGTTCAGAACCGTCCCTTGTTCGATGTCCGGCTCGATCCCAGCAAGATCCTCCTCCACCGCCTCGATGAGCTTCCAACGTACGGCCCCCGTTTCATTGGCAAGACGATGCGCCGCTTCAACAACCGTCCCCTGCCTGACATCGCACCCGCCAAAATGGAGTGAACCTGTATCCACAAGTCTCAGATCATCGAACGGGGCTGTCACAGTAATCATACCGGTGGGAGCTGCCAACCCCCTTCGCAGGGCCATGGCTCCGACCATCACCGTGGCCGATATGGATCCCTTTGCACCGATCAGCCAGACGCCGATCCTTCTATTCTTCATTACCTTGCGAATCCTTGTGAACCATCGAAAACACAACGCGGCACATACCACCTCACAAGTATTTCATTTTTTGGAGCCCAATGCAAATTTTGCCTGCAGAAGTCACATGCGGCGACGTCTACCGTTTGAATCAACGACAGACCGCGGGCATTCGTTGTCCAGGTGCATCACGAACGGACGCACGACGACTTCAAGGCAAAGGAACCCGGGGGATACGGAACAGTGTATACTGCAGGGAAGCGGAAGCCGGGATCAAGGGGGAATCCGGCTTCCGCGGGGAGAGGGAAGATTTTTGCTGCGTTGCGCAGCAAGGGACTTGAAAACGATACTACTCCATCTCCTCCGGGAATCATGGCGGCAGCATGTAGACTTTGTGAAGAAAACGTGAACGAAACGGGCTATTCCCGCCCTGCCCTGTAATCGATCTTACCCAACGGTAAAAGAGTACACCCGGACGGCACCGCTCCAGACTCGACGACCAGATCGATGGTAATGCCGCCCCGGACATTCCACAGCCCTACCACTCGTATGTATTTCGGGTTCATTGCATCCCTCAGACGCTTCTGAACATACACGGTACATTCTTCATGAAAGGTACCCATGTTTCTGAAGCTTCCGAGGAAGAGTTTGAGAGACTTGCTTTCCACAAGCTTGTCCCGGGGGACATAATCGATGATGAGAACGGCGAAGTCCGGCTGACCCGTGAGCGGACAGAGGGTGGTGAATTCGGGCGCGGTCAGACGTACCGCATAATCCGAATCCGGATGAGGGTTCTCGAATGTTTCGATCGTCGCTTCTTCGGGGCTTGCGGGTATATCGACCCTTTTGCCCAGCTGCGTCAGGGCGGAGTAAGAATCCTTCGTCATGTGGATGCTCCAGGATCAACAGAGACGTCAGGAAAAGAGGAAGACGGGCTGATGAACTCGATCATCGGGCAGATGCGGAAGGGACATAGACCGTGGGGTCAGAAACCTTCGCCTGCAGGAAACCCTGTCTCCGAAGCAGGCAACTGTCGCACCTGCCGCAGGCCCGCCCCGACGAATCGGGATCATAACACGAATGAGTCATCGAGTAATCTACGCCCAGTTCCATTCCGCGCACAATGATTTCCGCCTTGGTCAGGTGAAGGAGCGGAGTTCGAATGCGCACGAAAAATCCATCTTCGACCGCCTTCCTGGTAGCCAGGTTGGCCATGCGCTCGTATGCCTCGATGTATGCCGGCCGGCAGTCCGGGTAGCCCGAATAGTCGAGCGCGTTCACCCCGATGAAAATGTCCATGGCATCGAGAACCTCGGCCCACGCCAGTGCGAATGACAGGAAAATGGTGTTCCTGGCCGGAACATAGGTTGTCGGAATACAGCTCCCGATTTCCTCCGGTGAGGTGTGCTTGGGCACTTCCAGACCTGCCGTCAGAGCAGAACCGCCTATTCTGTCCAGAGGAAGATCCAGCACCATGTGTTCCTTTACGCCCATCCGCCGGGCCACACGCCGGGCGGCTTCCATTTCAACCCGGTGCCGTTGATGGTAGAAGAAACTCAACGCGTACAGCTCATACCCTTCGGCGCGGGCGATAGCCAGGCAGGTGGTGGAATCGATTCCTCCCGAAGCCAGAACCACCGCCCTGCCCGTGTTCATCGATCTTCCCTTCTCGGAACCTCCGTTCGTGTTCTGCAAAAAAACAGCCTCCTCTAGACACCCCTCTGATCGGGATGCCAGATATACTTGTGCAGCTGCAGGCTCAGCCGAACTCCCAGACGATCTTCCAGGATCCAACTCGCAAGCTCCGCAGGATCGAGTTTCCCGAAAACGGGAGAAAGATGAATCGTATTGCTCAGCCGCAGATCGCCCAGGAGGTGCTGAATAATATCCCGAGCATACTCGTAGTCTTCCCTGTCTGCGACAACAAACTTGATTTCATCGTGTTCGAACATGGCCTCCATGTTCTCGAAGCGATTCGATTCCGCTTCCCCGCTCGACGGGCATTTGAAATCCACTATCCTGATGCAGCGCGGGTTGACACGCGATATGTCCAGGCTGCCGTTGGTTTCCAGCAGCACAGCGTGCCCCAGGTCAACCAGGGCATTCACAAGGTCCGGAGTCTTCTCGTGGATCAGTGGTTCTCCCCCCGTGATCTCCACCATCCGGCAGTTGAAGGCGCGCACCCTCTCGATGATCTCGGGGATGCTCAAAGGTTCCCCTTCCCCGCGGGCGTGCGGAGTATCACACCAGGTACAATGGAGGTTACAGCCGGCAAGCCGGATAAAAACGCATGGCCAGCCGGCATAAGTCGACTCCCCCTGGATGCTCCGATAGATTTCGCTGACCGGAAGCGGCATCTATTCCTCCCAGTAAAACGCTCCGGCATCGGGGGTTTCACACACCTTCACCCTCGAAACCCGAACCGAAGCAGAATCGATCCTCGCAGACAACTCCCTGTACAGGTGCCTGGCAATGTTTTCCGATGTGGGATTGTCGCTGGCAAACGCGGGCAATTCATTCAGGTCCGCGTGATCCATTTCCACAATCACTCCCTTCACCGCCTTCTTTATCTCCCGAAAATCGATGGAGATCCCGATCTCGTCGAGTTCCCGTGCCTTCACATATACCTCGATAATCCAGTTGTGGCCATGAGTGCGCGCACAGTCCCCCGGATAGCCGTTCAGCCGGTGGGCTGCAGAAAAGTGCGTCTTGACGTATACCTCAAAAACACCCGGCATGCCTGTGACTCCACTTGACGGAAAGCTGATCCCATCGAATTTCAAAGTCATAAGTATACCTCGTCCCCGGACCCAGTCAAGCGCACCTCAAAACCAAATCCACTTTGCGTATCCCGCCCGCTTCAACTCGCCGTTCCCGCACACCTATTCGCTTCATCCGGCAAACTTCCATGAACCGTTGGGCTCACAACCAACCATGAAGATGAACAATAAACTTCCCATCAGCTGATCTCTAAAAATTCCGGGCCAAACACGACCGGCATTTTTCTCACAAACGAGCAAATCCGGTGTTTTTCGCGCAAAGGATCGATGGCATCACTACGTCATTCGTCATCACAACGACAGGGGCAGGGACAGCGCGTTGGATTGCGCCGCCCTCTCCTCCGAACCGATCTGGCGGATCTCCCGCATCGGCCGATCCAGTCGGTGGTTTTGCCTCGTGAGGACTGGAGCAAAGCGCGAAGGACTGCTTCCAGGCTGAAAAGCCCTCGGACGGTGATGAAACAGGCGCCATTCTGCGAATAGTCGTAACCGGGCACGCCAATGGATTGCCGTTGATGTCCGTCCCGGCGGCAGTTCATACTCCAAGATCCTCCTTGTATGCGCCCATCAAGCACCCAATGGGTTTGGGGCGACGTCCCGCAGGGGCAGTATCCCGCAGGGGCAGTATCCCGCAGAGGCATTTCTTCCCGTGGAGGCGGATGTCCGGTGGGTGTGGTTCTTCCCGTGATGACAGGGATTCCATGTGAATGATTTGCAATGATCACCCATTCATCCCAACCTTTTCTTCAACAGCGACCCAGGGATCGGGCCGGGAGGCTCTTCACCGGCCCGGTTGTCCGTTCACCGGGCATTTCCCCGCCTGTCGGAAAGGGAATACTTATGGAGAACCCCTCGATGCGTGACCATCCAACCGCACCAGATAACGTTCCATCCAGTCCCGTTTACGAGGACCGGCTTCTCCCGCTTGTTCAGCCGCATTGCACACTGCCGCGGGTTTGTTTTCGTTCCGCATGGTCACAGCTCATCCACCCTCCTGCGCCCCTTTGCTCCACTGGCATTACCCCTGCATCCACGCTACTACGGGCGCCCTGACTCCTCCCCGGCCGGCTCTTCGTACCCGGTACAACGGCAACGATCACCAACCCTTCTCCAAACAGGTCTTCCTGCTTCACACGGTGCAACCTTCCCTGCATTCTGTCACCAAACACCTGGTGCGTCCTGTCAGACGCCAGGTCCGGACTTCGCCTTGAATCCGCAGGCTCATCGCAACACTCGCCCGAATCCAGATTTTCATCGTACAGACTGCCGGTTCGCCTCCGGCTGCTCCCCACCCCGCCTCGCGACGACGCAGTTGCCTTCGGCTATCGGGATTGGGCACCTCCCGAAAGTGGACCTGCACCTCTCAAATCGCACCTGCTCTGAGGCGCACTCATTCCCGAAAAGGCGGGAATCCAGTCCAGGCGCAGATCGCGCGACAAAGGTCTCTCCACCCGGATGTCTCATCACAAACGTGCCCTCTAAGGCCCGTCAGGCAGCCGGCAATTTGCTATACCCCCCTTTCTTGAACACATAAATCGCCCACCCCAACGTGTCTCGTCCCCACTTCAGATACGCTGTCTTGTTCTCACGCACCCGCTTCAGCACGGTCTCCACATCGAAATCATCTCGATGGTCCCTCGCCCACGTTTCTGCACCATACCATTGCAGCCCTTCATACTTATCCCAGTCATCTTTGCTGCTTACGAGTGTGTAGACCAGTTCCAATCCATACTCGTGCCCAGCTTCTGCATTCTCATAATGTGTTCCGTAGTTACTCCGTGTCTCTCCGATCGCCTCCAAATACTCTCTTTCCGGTTCATGCCGCCAGTACGGCTCTCCCACAACAATCCAACCATCAAGCGCCGCCATCTTCCGTAACGCATTCAACGTCCCTCGATGACCGCCATAAATCCAACTCGCACCGATACAGGCCACCAGATCGAAGCTCTCTACGGTCTCTGGGACATACTTGGCCCCATCCATCTCCAGGAAATGCAGTTTCACATCCGGAACACGTTCCTGGTGTTTTTTGCGGACATCTGCAATGAAGTAGGGAGATAAATCAATCCCTGTGCCTGTCATTTGTCGGTGCCGCTCCGCAAGCCTGATGAGAAACTCACCCTTTCCGGTGGCGATTTCAAGCACGCGCGCGTCAGGTTTCAGGCGCAGGAGCGTGATCAGTTGTTCAATTTTCTCGAGACTCGTCGGATTGCAGAGGATGTGCTCCCGATGGGTAATATCGAAGAATTTCCACATGTCCATGAGTTCATCTCCTCCATCAATGCTGGAACCGGGCAACGCTCAGAGGCAGGTAAAATTTTTCGTGTAAATTCTTAAGGCCCTGAAAAAGGTCGCAAAAAAAAGCGCTTTTCCTTTAAACGTGAGTTCAACGAAGAAACCATCAAAGAAAGGAAAAGCGCCATGAAAATCGAAATCAGTGTACCCGAGGTTGTCTCCATTTTCAAAGAGATTGAGAAGCAACCGGAGGGAAAAGTTGTACGAAATGATCCGGTTCAACAACCTTGGTGTCCTGTCAAAACCCGCTGCACCGTCTCCATCATATCCACCTGGCATTTAATAGGTGCCATCGAGGTCGCAACACTCGCCCCAATCGTGATTTTCAGTGACATTGATGCGGGGATGACGGTGGTGCGGGCATAGATCGCATCGTTCAATGAAAAAAACGCACGATCTGTCGGTTATGCTCCCAAAATTTGCTCAACCGGGGTAAAGAAAGAGAAGTGGGGGTTTTCGATCCTGGTGAACAACCCGCCACAGGCCGTTCGAATTGCGCAGCGAGGAATCCCGGAGAATGATGGAAGCCGGCGGCAGAGATTCGTTGGAAGAACAACGGTGGACGGGCCGAGTCATCCTGAGATATGCCCTGTTCCAGGTACCGGAAATCATTGTGCTCGTATGTGTCCTGCTCCTGGTGGAAACCTGGATCAGCCTGCCCCGTCTGGTCTTCTGGGGAATCCTGGCCCTGGCGGTCGTCAAAGACATCGTTCTCTTTCCCGTCGTGTGGAAGGCTTACGACGATTCCCCTTCAGACGACTCCCAGCACATGGCAGGGCAGAACGGCATTGCGTGCGGGCGCCTGGACCCGGAGGGATACGTGTTTGTCGACGGGGAACAGTGGCGGGCTCAGATCGAGTCCGGTGAACCGCCTGTCGAGAAGGGCGATACAGTTACAGTGGTGGAGGTTCGAGGACTGACCTTGGTTGTACGTGCCGATCCATCCCGGACACACGAGGATTCGTGAAACTCTCCTTTGCGTGCCAGGCGAATCCCTGCGGCAATCCTCCGGAGAGGAAAGAAAAGCGGGGTTTGAAAGCAACGCAGGCGGAGGACAGGAGCTCCTTCGCCTGCGGTTTCATACGCACAAAAACCAACTTCTGAAAAGCTATCCCGAGGAGGGGGCACCGGGATCGAGGTTACCGGTGGGATACCCCACCGGCCTCCCTCGATTCCGCCCTCAAACCGGGATCCCCGTTCTATTTCTTTTTCGCATCCCCACCGGGCAGGATCTTGTCGAACAGGTGCCTGACGGAAGCCCAGCCCATCTTTCGCCGAAGCATACCCAACTGATCCTGCAGCGGGATGTCCTTCGGGCAGACATCCTCGCAGCCCAGAAGCCCCAGGCATCCGAAGATACCGTCGTCGGTGGCCACGATCTCGAAATAATCGTCCGTCTTCCTCTGGTCGCGCGGATCCATCATGAATCTCGCCACCCGGTTGAACGCCGTGGCTCCCATGAAACTGGGCACCATGTTGGCCTTACCGCAGGCAGCCACGCAGCAGCCGCATTCGATGCAGCGCTCGAGTTCGTAGATCTCGTCGGCCAGCTCGTTGGACATCCGCTCTTCGTCGGCATTCGGATCGAAAACCTTGTCCGTATGAACATACGACCGTACCTTTTCGTTCATATTGCGGAACCAGGTACCGGTATCCACGGACAGATCGCCGATCAGCTTGAAGACGGGCAGAGGCATCAGGTTGATTTCAGCCGGAAGAGCCTTCGTCTTGGTATGGCAGGCAAGGTCGGGCCTTCCGTTGATCATCATCGCGCAGGAACCGCAGATTCCGGCTCGACACATGAAATCGAACATCAGGGTGGGATCCTGCTCTTCCCTGATGCGGTTCAGGGCGATGTACAGAGTCATCGCGTCTGTTTCCTCCAGGTGAAAACTCTCCATGTGAGGCACAGACGCAGGATCCTCGGGATTGTATCTGAATATGTTAAATTTTAATGGTCTTCCCATTTAAAGCACCTCTCGTTAGTTGGTTTCCGGTTTTTTCTCTCCGCAAACCTCGGGATCCTCAGTGCAGATGATCTTGGCAACGCCGTAGCCTCTTTCGCCGGGCGGGATTTCCCAGACTTTCGAAGGCTTCTCGTATTCCAGGGTCGGCAGGGAATCCCCTTCCTTCCACGTGGCCAGAGTACGCTTCAGCCAGTCGCGGTCGTTGCGTTCCGGATGGTCTTCGCGGGCATGAGCTCCCCGGCTTTCCGTGCGCTGCAGTGCGGCGTAGGCGGCACACAGGGCCATGCGGACCATTCCCCTGATCTTCAGAGCCAGCGCAAGTTCGGGATTGGCGCCGAGGGAGTAGGATCTGAGCCCGACTTTCTGCGACCTTTCATGGATCACCTGCAGGTTGTCGACGGCCTTCTGAAGGTCTTCGCCATTGCGGAAAATTCCCACGTAATCCATCAGCTGATCCTGCATGGCGTTGCGCACTTCGTACACGTTTTCCTTGCCGTCCGCGCCCTTGATGATCCGGTCGATGCGCTCTTCTTCCTTCTTCACCGCATCCTTCACTACAGCCGTCTTGAAATCGACTTCGTAGCCCTCCAGGAATTCGGCGATCTTTTCGCCGACGATCTTCCCTGCCACGATGGTCTCGGCCAGCGAATTGCCGCCCAGGCGGTTGAATCCATGCATATCCCAGCATGCAGCTTCACCTGCCGAGAAGAGCCCTTTCAGCCCGTAAGCCGCGCCGTCCTTGTCGGTGCGGACTCCACCCATGCTGTAGTGCTGAGCCGGCCGTACGGGAATCATCTGGGTGATGGGATCCACTCCCAGGAACTCGTTGCAGATCTCCTCGACTTCCCGGAGCTTCGTCTTGATGTGCTTTTCGCCGAGGTGCCGGATATCGAGCCACAGGTGAGGCCCGTAGGGGCTCGGTACACCCTTGCCCAGGCGGATATGATGAGTCATCCAGCGGGAGACGACGTCCCGGGAAGCAAGTTCCTGCTTGCCCGGTTCATAGATATGCATGAATCTCTCGCCGTTCACGTCCTTCAGAGTACCACCGTCCCCGCGGCAGCCTTCCGTCACCAGAATGTTGGTGGGAACGATGCCGGTGGGATGGAACTGCACGGCCTCGGGATTCCCTATGGGAACGATGCCCGTATCCAGAGCGATGATGGCTCCACTGCCGTCGTTGATGACCGCATTCGTCGTTTCCCTGTAGATGCGTCCGTAGCCGCCGGTTGCGATCAGAGTGGCCTTGGCCAGGTAGTTCCTCAGCTTGCCCGTCTTCAGGCAGCGGGCGACCACCCCCATGCAGGTTTCCCCGTCGTGGATGAGTGCTATGGCTTCCACCCTGTCGTGGACCGTCACACCCAGTCTCACCACCTCGTTGTCCATGGTGAACAGAAGGGTATGCCCCGTACCGTCGGAAGTGTAGCAGGTTCTCCACTTGGCGGTTCCACCGAAGTCACGCGCCGTGATGAGGCCTTCCTTTTCCTTCTTCTCTATCTTCTCATATTCCTTGCCGCCCTTGTAGTAAGTGCCCTTGCCGGGGACGACACGGTTCCACGGGATGCCCCAGTACGCCATTTCGCGAACGGCGATGGGAGCAGTCTCGGCAAACATGCGGGCCACTTCCTGGTCGCATCCCCAGTCAGAACCCTTGACCGTGTCAGCGAAGTGAACATCCGGGCAATCGCCTTCGCCCATACAGCAGTGTCCAAGCGAAGCCTGCATGCCGCCCTGGGCAGCCGAAGAATGGGAACGTCTCGGTGGTACAATGCTGAGGCAGATGGTTTCGAAGCCCTGAGAAGCCGCAGCCACCGCCACTCGCTCGCCCGCCAAGCCCGCTCCGACGCACAATAGATCGGTATAAAAGGTATCCAATTTGGGCTCCTTACATAGGTTTGACCAGAACATAGAAAGTGAACAGAGTGATCACACCAATGGTTATGAAAATCAACGTGATCTTGTTTTCCAACCCGTGGAAGAACTGACGGTTGGACCGCTTGATCCATCCCCACTTGACTCCGATGCGATAGGCGCCGATCCCCACATGCAACTCAATCATGGGCAGCAGGAAGATGTAGAAAAGCAGCCACCATCCCCCCTGGATGCGTGCACCGCTCTTCTGTGCCGTGATCGGCAGGTCCGTCAGGACCGTCCACATGTGGATACATCCCATGATCAGAATAATGAAGGCCGTAACAGCTTGAATGACCCATAACCACGTATCGAGATGATTCAGCCGCACACTGTGCCGCCACATCTCCTTCTGCTCACGCGCCTTGAAAGGAAGCTTGCGCGCCGCCAGCACAAAATGAGCCAGCATCACCAGCGCAATCATCGGACCGCCGATTTGAGCCATATAGGTGGCCTCAAAGAAATGGGCGATCCAATTCATCACACGCCCCCCTCCAAGGTCAAGGTTAACGCTCGCTACCAGAATCATATGTGCCCACATGAACATGACGAGCGCGACTCCGGATAGCATTTGGAGAAAATCCAAATAGGCCTCGGTTCGAACAGGTTGTACTTGAGCTACTGCTGTTTGGTCGGACATCATCCCTCTAGTCTCCTGGATAGCTGTTGTGAAGTTGGGTCTGACAAGAAAACGTGGGTTCGCGCGTACCGCCAGAAAAAGACAGTTTAACCAAAAAGTCAAGTACTTTTTATCACAACTTGTTCCCGGCCTTATGCAAGAGGTTGAAAAGTTTTGAGTTAATTTTTTTGCAAAGTCTGAGGCGCACAGTACGCCCTTTTTTGCAGGGTTCGTTCCAGAGAAGCTGCCAGAATCATTACTAAAAAAGAAATCATTCTCGAACGGAAACGCAGAGGCTTTGCACAACTCGATGCCCCCCTGCGAGTCTTCCGGGCGGTGCATGAAAGCACCCTTGTTCACAATCCTCCGTCTACCCCACCTTCCGTTCTTCCCGCCCTGGCAAGTCCCCCCCGCTCGCCGTCGCTCTGCTCCTTATGACCGCAGGGGTGTTCTCGTCGTACTCCCTTCTTGTCTGCAGAACGATCACCGACGCGATGACGACGGCCCCTCCAAGCACCTGGAGGGGTTCCAGGGTTTCTCCAAGAAAAAGAAAGGAGATCAGTGCGGCGGTGATGGGTTCCAGAGTCGCCGTAATGCTGGCTCGAGTGGAACGTATGAGATTGATCCCCAGGGAATAGAGGCCATAGGGAACGACGGTTCCCAGCACTGCGATATAGAGAATCCATGTCCACTGGACGGGGGAGTACGAACGCCGGAAGGCTTCAAAAGGAGGCAGGGCGATGTTCCAGAAAAGGGCGGCGAAAAGAAGAGCATAAAAGACGACGGTCCACGGATGATAGCGTCTCATCCCCCTCTCTGCGTGAACGGCATACCAGGCAAAGGAAAGCCCCGCTGCTATCCCGGCAGCAATTCCCTTCCAGTTCATTGCGACCACGTTCAGGTTGTAGGCTCCCACCACCAGGTAGCATCCAGCCAGCGACCCTGCCACCGCAAGAACGGTTGCCCGTGCAAGGCGTTCGCGAGCGATAACGACGGCGTGCAGCGCGATGAAGGCCGGGGCGAGATACTGCAGAAGGATGGCTGCCGCCACATGGATCTTGCTGATGCTGTAGAAATACGTGAACTGGACCATCGCCATCCCGACGGTGCCCAGCACTCCGAAATACAGGATGTCCCGCCGCGAGATCACCAGGCAGGCGCGGTTGGTCAGCAGCAGGTAAACGAACAGCACGGCGGCCGACAGAGTGACCCGCATCTGGACGAGCTCCATGGGAGTCACTCCTCCTTTGAAAAGGAACTTGCCGGACGACCCGGATACGGCCCAGAACAGAGCCGCAAGAATCACGTAGAAGTATCCCCGCCTGGGGATGACAAAAGGCGCGTCGGAGACCATGGCCCCTTTCATCGATCAGAGGTTGCTGTCCGCCAGGAGCGACCTCACGTTCACACCTGTGACAGCCCGTTCGATGTCTTCGGGAAAGCGGAGGCGGCGTAATTTCGCAAGTTCGGATTTTGGATCTCCGAAAGGGAAATCCGACCCGAACATGATCCTCGAATGCCCGTAGTTTTTGACATAGTGAGAAACCACTTCCCCGGGGACAAGAGATGTGTCCGTGTAGATGCCGGGCCTGGCCCATATTCCGGCGCGGCAGAAACTCTCATACCCTCCGTTCAGCAAGCCGCAATGAGGTATGACGACCCTCACTCCGGGAGCCAGTTCGTCGATGAACCGCAGCGTGAGCGCCCATTCCTCCTCGAGGACAACCGGCATGTTGCGGCGGCGGATTTCATCGATAGCCGCCGAGCACCGCGGGTTGTCATACCTGTACCGGGGTTCGTCTGGATGCCGGTGCCATTTTATCCCCTTGTGCCGGGGGGTCAGTTGCTCCACGGCGAAATCGTTCCAGATGAAGAAGAAAGGGATCACCTCGAAACCGGCTCTCGCCACGTTCAGGAGGTAGCTGTTGGCGCTCTCGCGCCTCTCCCTCCACACCGCGTTGTCTTCGAAGTGGCAATCCCACCGGTCGTAGATCTCCATCACCGGAGCGAACATGACCGCACCCCGTATATCGCTGCCCCGGACATGAGTTAGGTAATCCTCCAGGGCCTGCGGAGGATAAACGTCCTGCCTGCCGCAATGGGCGTGAGCATCGATGACGACATGTTCCATAACGCTGCTCCCCGTTGAAGTCGATTCACACGTCCCCGGCACAGATCCTGTCTATCCCTGTCTAATACACGGCAGGCGACAATTCAACTCCTTTGGCGGAAACCATCATGCACACTTCAAGCCGCAAGCGGGCACGAACCTCCCCCCTGCCTGCATTCCTTGCAGACCTCTCGCTGCTCGCCCTTCGGCAGCTTCCCACAGACTTCATCCGGCATTTCATAGCTGAAGGTGGACATCATTCTGTGCACCCGCCCGCCGCATCTGGGGCATGCCGAGGCTTCCTTTCCGCCCAGGACCAGTTCCTCGAAAACGTATCCGCAATTCTCACAACTGTACTCATAAAGAGGCATGACCTGACCTCCCTGTTACATAGATCGTACGGGATTCCCTTACGTCCCACGGGAGACCGCAGACAGATGCCTTGCGGGATCGAAAGCTTCCAGTAAGGCATTGCCCGCAAAGAACCTCCCCTGCAGGGGCAGCCACAGATCACCGAGCCTCGCCTGGACAGCCAGGGGTCCGGGAGGCCCCAGGTCCCGCCCTTGCACTCGAGCCTCGGAATCCGATATGACCCAGACATGCTTGGGGTTGGCGACGAATCTTTGTCCGTTGGGCACTCGCCCGGTGAGGTTCAGACGCCCGGCACCGAGGACAAATCCGCCCGCGCGCCCCATGAGTCCGAGCACAAGAGGACTGCGCCACCACGACGATGGAACCATGCTGCCGAAAGCATTCATCAACATGGTGCTCATGGTCTCATCCAGCCTCACCGTCCATTCGACGACATAGTCTCCCTCGACTCTCACAACGAATTCGCGGTCTCCCGTCCAGGCGATGCGGATGTCTCCCACGATCGACCTGTCAACAGCACTGCCGAAATACCGTGAACAGCCCATCTGCGGCTGGACATCCTGAATGAAGACCCATCGGCCCTCCGGATCCCGATGCCACACCGAACTATATCCCTTTCCCAGCGAGCTGACCGGGAAGCGGCGAAGGCACAATACATGCCCTGACTTAAAGGGCAGGCCCATCACTCCATACCCGGCAAACCGCTCTTCTTCCCCGTCCGGAAGTTCAACACCCTGTTCCAGGCGATCAGCCAATTCCCTGGGTTCCACCATTTCCGCTCCTTTCAGGCTCCACACAACATGGCCGGCTCTCGATCCTCCGCCATGGCTCCCCATGGGAGCAAACGCGGAGCGTCCTGAAAATAAGCTATGGCCGAATCCGCCCGTCTGCAACAGGGTCGAACACGGACGTGTGATCTCCCGGTCTTCGATAAAATCGGAGTGAAAACAAGAAGAAAGGAAGAGGCGGGTCGATGAGGGGAAAAACGGCAGGGAACGATATCCTTCCATTCCCTGCCTCGAACCATCCCACGCGCAAGCCTGTTTCACGACCAAGGCGGGCAGCAGGTTCCGCCCGCCTTTCAGCAGATGAGGCCGGGCTGGACTCAAGGGCTAGAGGATGACAGGCGGGGGGTCGCCGGATCATATGCGGGCACGACACCCCGAGGTGGGAACGTGGAGCCAGCAGACCACCGGAAGCACCGATTCTTCGGCCATGGCAGGACCGCCTGTCGAGGATCCTGACGGCAGCCTTGCAGGCTATCCAGCCAGTTCCATCACCTTGGCCACCAGTTTTTCTATTCCTTCTGCCACGTCCTTGATGCCGGGGCCCAGCATGTAAGCCGGCGTGGATACAATCCTGTTGCGGGCATCGACATGGATCATGTCGACGGAGCAGGCCTTGTGGCGCCCGCCCATGGCCTCGATGACAGCGGCGGTGCCTTCGTCCGTCCCGATGGTGACTTCCGGTTTCCTGTCCGAAAGAGCCCTGGTCAGGGTGGCGGGAGCAATACAAATGGCTCCCACGGGCTTTCCCGCTGCAACCATTTCCGACACCAGTCGCCCGACATCCGGGTTCACTGTGGCTTCTGCACCCTTGAACGCAAAATCGCTGAGATTCTTGGCCGCGCCGTAGCCGCCGGGAATGATCAAGCCGTCGATATCCTCCGCCTTCACCTCCCTGATGTCCTTGATCTCACCACGGGCGATGCGGGCGGATTCGACCAGCACATTTCGTTTCTCATTCGAGACTTCCTGGGTGAGATGGTTGATCACGTGGTATTGATCGATATCGGGGGCCATGCAGACGATGCGGGCGCCCGCCCTGTCCAGTGCGAGCAATGTCAGAACCGCCTCATGGATTTCCGACCCGTCGTATACTCCACATCCCGAAAGAAGCACTCCAATCCTGGCCATCTTGTCCTCCTGCTCTCTGGTTCGCTCGATTCGCCCTCGCCGAAACGTGCGGCTAATCAAACCACATTGCACGAACGATCACAAGACACATTTCCCGGAACAAGCGACAATTGTCCTTGAGTCTCACGGCCTTCGTGACGATTTTCTTAGGGTCGGGAAGAGGTTTTTTCATTTTGCTTCCGGGGTGTCCGCTTTTTCAGAAAGCAGGAACTGCCTGCCATCGCGGAGTGCTGCCGGTCGCGGTGGAATCCCGTTCGTAAGATTGCCTCCCCCGGAAAGGCAGGAAAGACCTGCTTTTGCATAAAACGGAGGGAAAGCGCAGGAGAATCGTTCATGGATCAGCCGGCCTTCCGCATCTCGTTCGAAGGCAGGATAGGGAGAAACCAGAATCCGCTCGCGGTGATATCCAGGCTCGCGCTGCTTTTCAACGTCGAGGAAGCGAGAATCAGGGCCTTGTTCACGGGAAGGCGGGTCATTATTAAGAGGGGACTCGATTACTCGAGCGCCGTCAGGTACAGGAATGCCCTGCAGTCGGCGGGAGCCTGCTGCCGCATCGAACCGGACCGCAATGTCAACGGTTCGAAACCTCCGGCCACGGGCGATTTCCTCCTGTTGAACGGGCACACATGCAAATTGCCGTCCTCTCTCATTCGCTGCCCGAGATGCGGGCACATGGCGACCACTCGCCGTGACGGACTGGTCGCCGAGGGCAGATGCCCCGTTTGTGGAATCCTTTCGAGAAGATTTTCCGAAGCGGAAACGGATGTATGCAACCCGGCCGACGAAGCTTGGGAATTCCTGGATGGACAGGGGAGGATCTTCTTCAGGACTCGGGGTATCGACGAAACCATACGGGCCGTCGTATCCGGGCGAATCACGCTCAACACGCGCTGCAGGCAGGGCCGGGACTCATACCCGGTACGCTTCAAGAATTCAAGGCTTTTCCACTGCAACGATGTGTTGAAGAAACAGTTTTTTCCCTATTCCCACATCAGGCATCGAGGACAGGTCTGTGGAATCGCCGCTGCTCTTTCCCTGGTGATTTTTATCTTCACTCCCTGGCTCATCTATTCCTTTCTGGAAGCCCGATCGACCACGGAAGCCGTTCGGAGGACTCCCCTTGTGCTCGACATTGCCATGTGGAGTGCAGGGTACATCCTTGCAGGTGCCGTACTGGTCGGGATATTCACCATTCTGGGGAATGCATTCGGGCACTTCGTCGGTCTGTGGCGCGTACCCCGGATGGGCATTCCGCCGGAAAACCTTGCTGAAAAGCCGGTATCCACCTACGCGGCATTGAGTCTCACGCTGGGTGTGCTGGGGCTGGTTACGCTTATCCCCTCGATTCCCGGCGCCATGATGAGTCATGCCGCTCTGAAGGAGGTACGCAGGGGCTTTCGATCCGGCAGAAGACATGTCGTTCTCTCCATCGTCATCAATTACTGGAACCTTTTCGTACTCCTGGTCATTGCCGCCCTGATCTTCGGACGTATAAGGCTCTGAATCCCTCACTTTCGTTCCATTATCCCCCGTTTTCATCCAGATCCCCATCCATACAGCATTGAAGGATAACCTCGGCTCATTATCTTTATTCATATACGAATACGAACGATTCTTCCCGGGCGATGCCCGCTGCGGTTCCCAGTGCAGCGGGAACCTGTTTTACCGACCTGGCGGAACACCACGGCATCGACCGGTTAAGCCATTCCGTTCACCGGAAGGGATCTCCTGCAGCAGAACGCAGGGGAAACCAGGAAGGAGAGAGCTATGAAAGAAATCACGATGAAAAACATTCTCGGAAAGGAAATCTTCCTCGGCGGGGAGTCGTTGCAGCGCTTCCTGGCGGAGGTGAGGGGTGAGGTCATCTTCGAACACGAGGATCGATACGAGGACGCCCGCCGGGTGTGGAACGGGATGATCGACAAAAGGCCTGCACTGATCGTCCGCTGTGCGGGTCCCGCGGACGTGATCGCTTCCGTCAACTTTGCGCGTGAACATGGCCTTCTTTTTTCCGTGAGAGGCGGTGGACACAACGTGGCGGGCAATGCCGTATGCGATGGCGGCATGGTGATCGACCTGTCCGGAATGAAGTCTGTACATGTTGATCCGGACAGGCGCACAGTCCGAGCCCAGGCGGGTGCGACGCTGGCGGACGTGGACCACGAGACCCGGCCGTTCGGTCTGGCCGTCCCGTTGGGGCTCGTATCCGCCACGGGGATATCCGGCCTTACCCTGCACGGAGGAATGGGGTGGCTTCTGAGGAAGCACGGGCTCACCTGCGACAATCTGCTTTCCGCGGACATTGTCACGGCGGACGGGAGGCTGATCAAGGCAAGCAACGAAGAGCACCGCGATCTTTTCTGGGCGCTGAGGGGAGGAGGAGGCAGTTTCGGGGCGGTCGTTTCGCTCGAATACCAGGCTCATCCCGTCGGCCCCGAAGTGTGGATGGCCGCACCCATGTACTCCATGTCCAAGGCGGAATCCGCGCTGAGATTCTTTCGCGGTTTCATGGCCCGGGCACCCGAGGATCTTGCAGCGCTGGCCAGCCTGTGGAGCGCGCCCGTGGAGGAGACCATCCCCGAGTCCGTGCGGGGGGCGCCGGTCGTTGTTTTTCTGGCGGTCTATTCGGGGCCCTTCGAAAAGGGGGAGGAGATCATCAGGCCGCTCAGGGAATTCGATGCGCCGGTTGTGGACTTGAGTGGAGCCAGGAGGTTCGTCGACGTTCAGAAGTTTCTCGATGCCGACTACCCGGACGGAATGTACTACTACTGGAAATCCCTGTACCTGAACGACCTCGACGATGAAACCATCAAGACCCTGGTGGCCCACGCGACCACCCGTCCTTCACCACTCACATCCATCGACATCTGGGCTCTGGGCGGCTTCTTCAGCCGGGTGCCGGCGGACGAGACACCCTTTGCCCGGCGGAATGCCCCCTACATGGCCGCCTTCGAATCCAACTGGAAAAACGCGCTCGAATCACCCGTCCACGTCGAATGGACCCGAAGGGTTTATAAGGATATGGAACGCTTTTCCCGGGGATCCTACCTGAACTTTCCGGGGTTTGGGGAAGAGGGGGAGGAACTGTTGAAAGGAGCCTACGAAAGCAACTATGAACGGTTGAAAGCCGTGAAGGCCGAATACGACCCGCACAATCTCTTTCGCGGAAATCTGAATATCCGGCCCGCCGGATGAGGGAAGAAGGCGGAAATCCAGAAAAGCAACCGTGCATGGCGAAACGAAACAGTTCTCTGTATGCATTAGGGCAGGCAGACCGAACGGTACGCTGTACGCCGGTGTAACATGGGAAAGGGCCTGGAAGAAAGTGATTCGCCGATCCGGTATCCGCCCGGCTGCCGAGAAGCGCCGGGCGGATACACGTGGAATGGGAGGCCGCAAGCCTGCCGTGCGACTCCTCTAGGATGGATATCTCCTTACAAGGTGCCCCCTGGAATCCACCACCTCGATGGATACACCGCGATCGCCGTCCAGGCGATGAGTGGCACAGGATATTCACGGGTCGTACGCACGCACGGACATTTCGATCCTGTTGAGTATCCCTTCGTCGACGATTCCGTCCCGGATGAGCAGGCGCGCCGACTGGTTGACGCTCATGTTTATGGGACCCAGGTTGTGCGTGGTGCCTACGATCATGTTCGCGCGGGTAATGAGTCCGTTTTCGTCCGTCGAGTAGTCATGAATGAGCGTTCCGCGGGGGGCTTCGAGGCACCCGACGCCTCTTCCCGCCCCGGGTTCCGCCTTGGTTCGGATATTCGTATCGGTGATTTCCGGATCTTGGAGCAGTTCGACGGCATGTTCGCAGGCGTAGACCTCCTCGATAAGGCGTGCCCAATGATAAAGAAGGGTAGCCTGGGCGGGCCTGCCGAACTTTTCACGGAACTCTTCGAGCTCCGCCTGGGCAAGAGGCGTGGCCATACTGTCCGCAACGTTGATGCGAGCCAGGCAGTTTGACCGGTAGATTCCCCTGGGACTGTCGAGATCCAGGGAAAACCCCTCGTTCCAGCAGCGTGCATATGGAAATTTCCCGTAGGAATAGGGCATCACCTGTTCCCCGATGTAGTCGGTATAGTCCTGCGGATCGAAATCGGTGAAGCTTCCGTCCGGCTTCATCAGGCGGATCTTTCCGTCGAAAAGGTTCAGCCGGCCCTTTTCGTCCACCGTCCCGATAAACCCCGTCCGGATTACCCCCAGCGACTGAACGGCATCGAGATAGGCGGGAAAGACAGAGGTTTTCGCAAAGTCGATGGTGAAACGCGCAAAATCGAGGAGTTCGCGCATCTGCTTGAGGAATTCCACCCGGTCCTTTTCCGTCATAGGCTTGGAAAAGCCTCCGGCCACTCCGGCTACAGGATGGATCGTCTTGCCGGCAAACCTTTCAAGGATCATCTTGGCCATGTACCGCATCTGGACCACTTTTCGAGCCAGTTCCGGATTGGCTTTCGCCACCCCGATCACGTTTCGGACGGAGTAGTCGCTGTCAGGACCTATGACGAAGTCGGCCGCGGCGAGGAAGAAGAAATGGAGCAGCTTGTCCTCGGCATGGGCGATGGTCTGCATGAGTTCCCTCAGCTTCCTGCCCGCCGGAGGAGGTTCCACTCCGAAGCACCTGTCCACCGCCTTGTTGGACGCCAGGTGGTGGTGCCACGGGCAGATTCCGCAAATCCTGTTGACAATGCGCGGGAGTTCCTCCGCGGGCTTGCCTTCGACGAATTTCTCGAAACCGCGCAGCGACATGAAGTGGACCTTGCTGTCGCTCACATTCCCCCGCTCATCCAGCTGGATGGCAATGGAAGCGTGTCCTTCGATTCGAGTAATAGGAGAAATATGGATCGTTCTCGACATCGTCCTGAACTCCTTCTATTTGCTGGAAGGGCGCAGCAGGTTATGTGCGCCGGAAAACCTGAGGAGAGAAGTGTACTCGGGCAGGGACTCGATATCGATCCCGTTGGAGGCCAGGGCATTCAGCATGTCGAGCAGCTGATTGCCGTCATTCCTCACCGGCCCGGAACAGCCTCTGCACGGAACCCTTGCCGCGATGCACCTGGGAACGACTTTACCTCCTCCACAGCCGGCCCTCGTGACCGGGCCCATGCAGAGGAACCCCTGTTCGAGCAGACATCGCATCCGGTCAAGGGGCTCGTCAGGAGACTTGTAGAATGGATTCTCCAGGAATCGACGCAGCCGTTTGAGCTGCCCCTTGCCCTCCCGCAATGTGGGGCAGCAGTCGCACACGCTCTTGTCGGGGAGTTCTGGAACACGGCCTTCGAGCAGTGCGACGAGGGCTGAAAACACCTGGTCCGGATGGGGTGGACACCCGGGAAGGAGCACATCCACCTTGATCTTTTCATCCAGGGCCAGGCACGCATCGAGAACCTGCGGAACGCCGTCCGCGGGTCGAAAGCCTGCCTTGTCCGTTGTTTCCGTTGAATAGACTCGCTCCATCACGTCGTCGAACCTCCAGGAATTGGCCAGAGCGGGAATGCCGCCATGGGTGGCGCATGTTCCGAGCGCGATGATGATTTTGCACTTCCTGCGCATCTCCTCGGCCACTTCCAGGTGCTCCGCATTGCGAATGCCTCCCGTGATGATTCCCACATCCGCCTCGGGGATGTTCAGGCGGCTGCCGTCACCGAGCTGTCCGAAATATTTGTGGTCCATGAGCACCGGGATGTGAACGAACTCCACCAGGTTCAGCACATCCAGCAGCCGTTCTCCCATGTCCACTATGGATATTTCACACCCCGAGCAGGCGTTGACCCATTCTTCCGCAATTTTTACCGACATAGATCCACCTCTTCCCATGCATACCGGCTGCCGGAGGGCGTTCAACCCAATACCGTCACCGGCCTGCTCTCAAGTCGCGCATGATTCTCTTTTGCCGCTGCTTTCTTTCGGTCCGACCATTCCCTCACCTTGTGCAGAACGTCGGATGCGAAAGCGGGGTTGTCCCTGTCGCGGTACGCCTCGATCACTTCACCTCTTGCATCCGCCAGGACCGCCCTTCCAAGAGGCGTCCTGGTGATCACGGTGGTCCAGCCGTCCGGCGCCCCGAGACCTCCGAACGAAATGTCCGCATACTCAGCGGAATAGTCGTCGCAGTACCGGCACGCGTAGCGTTTCATGAAATCGAGTTTATCGAGGGGGATGAGTCTCCTGCTCCCGTCGTTGAGGTGGATCATGAGTTCCTCTTTGATATTGATCCGGTCGACTTCTCCCCAGTTGAACCCACCGATTTCTTCGAGCCTTTGGCGCTGTTCGTCTCCGAAAACGAAATTCCCCGTGCAGAAGAGGCCGAAATGGTGTGTGATGGCATCGGCGGGAACAACACCGAGAGCCTCCATGCGCCTGAGGGTTTTGATCTGGCATGGAGTGCCCACGAAGGCTATGCGCTGGAGACCCCTGCGGGCCATGGGACCGAGTTCGTGTATGGACGCCGCGTAGGTCGAGTATTGGTCACTGTAGAGTTTCATGCCGTGGGATGCATCGAAGTGAAACCCGGCGGCTTCGAGTATCGATTCCCTGGACGTGGCCAGCCAGGGTTCCCTTCTGAAGAGTCCGACCTGCCGGGCGACAATGGCCCCGTGGATAAAGCCCATATCGAAGAGGCGCAGGAGAAGAGCCGTGACTACTCCACCGTCCGTGGCCAGTTCAAGGACCCGAGGGTCCCGGGCACGAGCAACCGATGTGCCCAGCACACGCCCCATCGGCTCACTCCACGCCGTCATTCTTTTCTGTTCTTCATCGAGTTCATGGATCTCGGGGCAGATGAGATAGCACAAGCCGCACTCGATGCACTTTTCCGCATCCCCATACCGGGGCTTGCCGTCCGCATCGAGTTCGAGTGCCCCGTAGTTCACGGCGGTGCAGAACGTGACGCATCCGCCGCACCGGTGGCACAGTCCGGGCTTCTGAACTTCTTGAACCAGGTTGAAAAATGTCTTCATCGTTTCCTCCCTCGTTCCTCATGCAAAGGAACGCCAGAGCATAATGCCGCAATGGTTTCGAGCGGGAACCCGGCTGCGGGTGATCAGCCGGTATTGGCCTTCTGATTGAGGCGACGGGGGTTGGGTCCCATTTCCCTCACCTTTCGAGTAAACCCGGTCACCACCTCCGCAAAACGAGGAGCCTCCGCGGACGATACCCACTCGATGAGGAAACGTTCCGGTTCTATACCAAGGTTCTGCAACCCGATCCTGATAGCCTGGGCCCTGCCAAGAGCCTTTCGATTACCTTCCAGGTAATGGCATTCACCCAGGTGTCACCCCATGACCAGGACTCCATCCGCCCCCTTTGCCAGAGCCGATACCACCAGGTCGGGAGGCACCATGCCCGAACACATGACCCGCACAGGCCTCAGGTTCGGCGGGTACTGGAGCCGGGACACGCCGGCAAGATCTGCGCCGGCATACGCACACCAGTTGCAGAGAAAACCCACAATGACCGGTTCAAAATTCTGCGACATTTCTATACTCCTTTCGGTCACCTTCGGGCGGCTGCCGGCCACCCGTCAGGAAATATCGATCAAATGACATCGAGCAGCGTGTTCACCTGCGCTTCGAGCTGGTCGTGAGTGAACCCGTGGACGAGCACTCCCCGTTTGGGGCAGGTGGCGGCGCACAGGCCGCACCCCTTGCACAGGGCTTTGTCCGTTTGGATCCTCCTGTGTTTCCACCCGTCCTTTTCGTATTCCTCGAGGGCGATGGCCGAGTAGGGACAGACATCCAGGCAAAGCGCACAGCCGTCACACCTGTCGGTGACGTACGATTTGATGGGATCGAGCTGCATCACGGTTTTCGAGAGAATGACATTCGCCCTGGCCGCCGCAGCCTTGCCCTGAGCCACCGCTTCGTCGATGGGCTTCGGGTAGTTGCACAACCCCGCAAGAAAGAGTCCCTCCACCGACATATCGACGGGCCTCAGTTTGGGATGCGCTTCATTGAGAAATCCGTCCTCGTTGTGGCCGCATCTGAATAGTTCGATAATGGCCTGGTTGTCGTAGGGGACGATGGCCGAAGCCAGAACGAGGTAATCCGCCGGGATCTTCAGGAGCCTCTGAAGAATGGGGTCAAAGACCTGCACGTAAAGACGGTCTGTTTCCTTGAACACATCCGGCTTTCGGTCCCTGTAGTAGCGGATGAAGATGACTCCCAGTTCACGGGCCTTCCTGTATAGTTCCTCCCGCATGCCGTAGGTGCGCATCTCTCGATTCAGGATATAGATGTCCATATCCGGGTTCAGTTCCTTGAGCCGGATGGCGGCCTGGACGGAGTGCGTGCAGCAGACGCGGCTGCAGTACATCCTCCCGGCCTCCCTGGACCCGACGCACTGAATGAACACCACACCGGACGCTTTGGCCAAGTCTTCCTTCCCCGTCTGCAGTTTCGACTCGAACTGCAGGTGAGTCATCACCCTTTCGTCCGTGCCATACAGGTATTCGGTGGGTTGGTATTCCCTGGCACCCACGGCTATCACCGCGGCGCCGTATTCCACCCTTCGCACTACGCCGTCCACCTCGATATCGCTCTCGAACCTTCCGACCGAACCGGACGCGTTTTTCACCTCTGCCTTCTTCAACACCTCGATGTGTCCATGGTTTTCCACCCTGGAAATAACGGCCTCGAGCTGCGGCCGCACTTCCCTGCCTTTCCAAGTTTCATTCAGGTGCCATGCGTTCCCACCGAGCCTGTCCGATTTCTCGACAAGCAGAGTCTCGAAGCCCTGATCGGCCAAGGCCAGGGCGGAATTCATGCCCGCCAGGCCTCCTCCGATCACAAGTGCTCTCTGGACCACCTCGATCTGGAGGCTCTCGAGGGGCACATTCAAGGCAGCCTTGGCAAGTGCCATGCGGATCTGGTCCTTAGCCTTTTCGGTAGCCCTTGCGGGGTCGCCCTGATGCACCCACGAATTCTGGTTGCGTATGTTGGCCATTTCAATCAGGTGCGCATTCAGACCGGCCTCCCTCAACGTATCCTGGAATAACGGCTCGTGGGTTCTCGGAGTGCACGCCGCGATCACAATCCGGTTTGCATCGTGCTCCCTGATCCTGGCTGCAATGAGATTCTGGGTATCCGTGGAACAGGTGAAAAGGTTGTTTTCCACAAAAACCACATGGGGGAGAGAGCCGGCGTACTCCACCAGTTCCTTCACGTTCACGACTCCAGCTATGTTGATCCCGCAGGAACACACGAACACGCCTATTCTTGGCTCCTCACCGGAAACATCCCTCTCGGGAGGATAGGTCTTTTCCTTGGTCAGGGTACTCTTGGCCCTCGACAGCTTCCCGGAAGCTTCAGCCGCCGCCGCGGACGCTTCCGTCACCGACCGTGGAATGGCCTTGGGTGCAAGAAAGCCTCCCGCAACATAAATGCCCTTCCTCGTCGATGCGACCGGGTCGAAGGCGAGAGTCCTTGCAAAGCCGAAGGAATCCAGTTCGATCCCCGTGATCCGGGAGAGGTTCAACGCATCTCCCGCAGCGCCCATTCCCACCGAAAGCACGGCCATGTCGAATTCCTCGGTCACCAGCACACCTTCTTCGGTGGAATAAGTTATGGATACGCCGGTTTGATTCACACCGGGGTCTATGCTGTGAGGGCGGGACCGGACGAAACGGACGTTCCTGGCCCTGGCGTCTTCGTAGTATCTTTCGAACTCCTTGTTGGGACTCCGAATATCCATGTAGAAAATCGTCTGCCCGGAATCCTGCCCCGCAAGGTGCTCTTTCGTTACCAGCGCCTGCTTGATGGCATACATGCAGCAAACACTCGAGCAGTAGCCGTTCCCCGCCCGATGGATTTCACGCGAACCCACACATTGCACCCACGCCACCCTCTTCGGTTCCTTCCCGTCCGAAGGCCTCACCAGGTGCCCCATGTGCGGCCCCCCGGCAGAAAGCAGTCTCTCGTACTCGAGACTTGTCACCACGTCGGGCAGAATCCTGTAGCCGTAGGACTCGTAAATCGAAGGATCAAAAGGTGTATATCCCGGCGAAAGAATGATTGAACCGACCTTGAGCGTCACCACCTCTTCCCGGTCGTCGAAGTTGATCGCCCCCGTCGGGCAGAACTTCTCACAGGCGCGGCATTTTCCCCTCGTCATGAGAAGACAGGACGAAGGATCAATGGCATATTTCAGGGGAACGGTCTGCCCATACCGGATGAAGATGGACTTTCGTTTGCCCATTCCCATGTTGTATTCGTCAGAAACCTTCTTGGGACATTTTTCGGCACACAACCCGCAGGCAATACACTTGTTCATATCGACATAGCGGGGTTTCTTTCTTACCTTGACTGAAAAGTCGCCTTCTTCTCCCCTAACTTCGATCAACTCGGAAAGAGTGAACAATTCGATGTTCAAGTGCCGACCGCACTCGACAAGCTTCGGCGAGATGATTCACATGGCGCAGTCGTTGGTGGGATAGGTCTTGTCCAGCTGGGACATTACCCCTCCAATCCCCGTCGTCTTCTCGATCAGGTACACGAAGTACCCTGAATCCGCCAGATCCAGAGCAGCCTGAATACCCGTGATCCCTCCGCCAACCACCATTACTGATCCAACCGGCTTGCCCTCCATGATGACCCTCTTTCTCTTGTCAGGTTACTGGTTGCGATTCACTGGCCGATGAAAACATCGACGTCCCATTCCCGTTTATCCCGTGGATCTCCCGGAGCAGCCACCGGCACGCCGCGGGAACGGCAGCCCCCAATTCTTCCGACAGGCCCGGCCGCACGTACTCAGGAATCTCCTTTATCCGGCCCGCCAGGATACGCACATCCACACGGGCCGATTCCTTCAATTCCCTGAGAAGATTGACCGACGGGAACTGATGCAGCGAAAAGTCCGCCGACTTGCCCGCCGGAACTTCATCGATCTCCAATTCGAAGATTTCACCAGGTTCTCTTCCTTCCCGAAACACGGCATCCACGATAAAGACGTGACTCGGCCTGGACGGAGAGAGCAGAAGATCAAACAGAAAATCCCCGATGCTCGTTCCCACGTCAAACACAGCCACGTTTCCAGGAATGTTGTGCTGCTGGAGCAGACAGGCCGCCACCTCCGGCCCAAAGCCGTCGTCACCCAGCAGCGTGTTGCCGCAGCCGAAAACCAGGATAGGTCGGTTGAAAAGTTCCTCGATCACGATCGCCCCCTACTCGAAACAAACGTCCATCATCCTCCCGAAGGATGCCTCCTCGCAGCAGCCGCGGAATATCAGCCTTGAAGATCGACGGACCCGGCAAGTCACTCCGGCCCCTTGCCCGGCCCGCGGCGGCGCAAACAGGATAACGAGGGGAATCGTATCCCCTGAAAACAAGGCCTTTTCCATCCGCACACTTCTGATCGATGGCGGGATACTATCCCCGCCTCAGGCAGATCGCACGAAAAAGGGGTCCGGTCGAGCCGAACGAGGGAGAAACCTTGCAGATCCGGGGGAAGAACAAAGCAGGGTCAGATCATCATTAGATCGAGCACGATCTGCAGCAACAGGAAACGAAAGGGCATGGAATTGGAGTTGAATTCAAAGATCTCAGCCAGACGATTTAAGAAAGACGTCGATTGCTTCCCATTTTCCTGCCTCCAGTGCAGTTCCGCATGGCGGCCCGGCAAAAGCAGGCGAACACCCGTCCATCGGGATCGACCCTTCAAACGAATTCATCAGCAGTTCACCCGTTGTCCGTTTTGAGCTATTTTATTTATTTATATCCAAATTTCAACATGAATTTCTATGCAATATGTGCATTTAATGCACAATATCTGGCCTTTTGATGCACTAATTTACACAATCGACATGATGTTCATGCCTGCCCGATTGGGTAAACAGCTGCGGCGGCCGATGGAGGGAAGAAGGGGCGGCAATATCGGCCTCAACTGGAGAGCCCGGCCCGGCCGATGGAGCGGGTCTGGAAACAGGCAGCGCTCGGCCCGAATCCTTCCGGTTTCGAACCGGCAACTTCAGCTGAAGAATCGGAATGCATATCGCAGAATGGGACTCAGCCGGGGCGTATCGGCTTCACCTCGTCTTCAGGCTGCCGAAACCCGCCTGATTTCCTCTTGCATCGACACAACAACGGCAAGGGGGTCCGTGGCGGTACTGATGGGGCGCCCCACTACCACGTGGTCCGCTCCGTTCAGTATGGCCTGGCGGGCGGTTACGATTCTTTTCTGGTCGTCTTCCCGGATTTCGATGTTCTTGCCCGGACGGATGCCGGGAGTCACGATAAGGAACTTGTCTCCCAGTTCGCTTCTCAGGCGCTGCGCCTCAAGCCCCGAAGACACGATCCCGTCGCAGCCGATTTCAATAGCCCGTTTGGCCCTCGAGAACACCAGGTCTTCCACCCTGCACGGCCGCCCGAACATGGCGACCATATCCTCCTCCCCGAAGCTCGTGAGCACGGTGACGGCCAGGATCTTCACGTCTGTCTTCTCCTCCACCGCCGCCCGCAGAATCGGGTCGTTTCCGTGCACGGTGGCGAAAGTGACTCCCCTGTTCCTCAGCTGCCTTACGGCCAGTTTCACCGTTTCGGGAACATCGAAGAACTTGAGGTCCACCATCACCTTGTGGCCCCGGTTCAGGATCCATTCCACGATGTGGAACCACCCCGCAAGGAACAACTGAAGGCCGACCTTGTAAAACCTCACGCGGTGTTCCAGCAGTTCGACCCACTGCTTCGCTTTTTCCGTGGAATCGAAGTCCAGTGCGAATATAATGCGCTCTTCCAGTGGAATCTGTCCGGGCTTCATGATCGAGGCTTCTCCCTTGAACGAAGTAAACGAAAAAACCTGGAATCCCTATGCTGCACGTCTATCTATTCTCTTTATCAAAAATGCTGTCAACGGAAAACCGGGAAGCCATCCGCATATGCGATTCCCGCGAGAAGACCTTGGGGTTCAAGCATTTCTCAATGCCTCCCTTTCAATAATTCATCCTGACACCTGTGGACAGGTGAGCCCGCAGTCCTTTTATTGTTCACCAGGACCCGCGGTATTGAACGAGTCTTTGGAATCGGCACAAACCGGGGTGGATTCGTCGACCTATTTTCGCCTGTCTGACCATGGAACCCGAATTCTGCAGGGCAGTACGGCCTTGTCGGATTGCGACCCGGAGATAAAATGGAATTCCTCACTCCAAACGGGGAGGGTAGTCATGAAGAGCTTATTGACAAGATCCAGGCTGTGGGCGGGCATGCTTGTCTTCACAGCGTTGATTTTCACAACCGGGGACAAGGTTCACGCGACGTGGATGTGGATTCACGGCCACAGCGCTAACCTTGAATACATGGATAACGTTGTCGATCCCGAGCACTACAGGCTGGGTTGGGGCCTTGATTTCAGCTTGAAGCCCGGCACCTTCAACTGGGTGCATTTTGCGGTTCCCACCATCGGGGAACCCACTTATGGAGCCAGGTACATCAGGCTCAAGTTCTATACCGGCAGCCGGGATGCGCGGGTCGACCTCATCCAGGTCTATAATGCGGATGTGCTGGCAAAAACGTTCCGTGGAGTATGGCAGGACGGCTGGCACACCATCGTACTCGATATGGGCAGGGTGAGAGGGTTTTCCCGCGGCATGGGCATCTCCATTCGCATAACTGCGGGAACCGACGATACTCAGAACCACCGGTTCCTTTTCAACGGGGCCGGTGCCAGATTCGTCAGAAAACAGTAGACAGTCGGATGTCTTGCCTCATGAGGACTGGAGCCTTGTGCGACGGGCTTCTTCCAGGCTGAAGAGCCCAGAACGGTGAAGAGCAGGGCCATTTCTTCCCGTTGGGGGGGATCCCACGTACATGATTCGGCATGATCACCCATTCATCCCGATCTTTCCTTCAACACCGACCCGGGGAACGGGCCGGGACGCTGTTCACCGGCCCGACTGTCCGTTCACCGGGCATTCCCCGCCTGTCGGAAAGGGAGTGCTTTTCGAGAACCCATCGAGGCGTGACCATCCAGCCGTTCCAGACGCAGGTTCTGCTGTTTCCTGCCATGACTGCGGACTGCATGTTCGCCCGCAGTCGCTCCCCACCCGGCCTTCGCGACGACGCGGTTACCATCGGCTGCCGGGAGTGGACATTTCCCGCAGGGGAATTTCGCCCTTGATTGCGCCTGCTCGCAGGCGCCTGGATTCCCGCCTTTTGCGGGAATGACGTTGTGATGCCATCGATCCTTTGCGTGAAAAGCATTGGGGTACTCGTTCGCCGGATGAATCCAAAGAAATGCCTGCCACGTGCCCGGGACATCGGCAACACCAGGGCGGTAAACTTCCTTCGGCGACGGGATACTTTTCCTTGTCCTGGACGACATCATCAGCAGCGAACTCTTGATTTCCCTATTTTACCTGGTGACACACTTGTCGTGAACGAGGCCACAAAGGGTTTTCCCCTGGCAGGAGACATCCCACATCCCGGTAGGCAGTGGAGTGATATTCCCCGACGGCAAATCGTTTTGTACGAGGAGCGTGGCCGCCTGGAACTCATCTCCGCGGAAGACTGTTTCACCGGGTCGAGGTACATGGAAGAACCGTAAGAGATCGAGTTGATCCTGGCCGGGTGATGCAGGAGGCGCGGTTCGCCGTGAGAAAGCATCCGGCGTCTTGGGCATCGGTGCAGTTCTGCCTCCCCGGGACGCTGATCCGTCCCAGCAGGTACATTTAAAGTTTACGTTTTTGCGGCCAGAGATTACATTGGATGTATTATCTCAGACCTCTCCAGACTTCAACGGCGGAAGGATCACCGGATGCCAGCGGACAATGAACGGGTGGTGTCTCACCTCAAGGCGGCTCGTAAAGCAAAGGGGTGGTCCCAGAGCGAACTGGCTGCGCGGGTGGGCGTGAAACGGCAGGCCATCTATGACATGGAAACCGGGAAGTACGTTCCCAACACTGCCCTGGCGCTTCGAATGGGAAGAGAGCTTGGCTGCAGGGTGGAGGATCTCTTTTCTTTCGACGGGCCTGAAACGGCGCAGCCTGTCACGCTGGCTGAAAAGGCGGGCGGCGTAAACACGCGGGTTTCGCTCGCCAGGGTCCGTGACCGCCTCATCGCCTATCCCGTGGACGGGAAATGGCTGCTGAACGAGGGCTTTCAGGCTGCCGACGCCCTGCTGTCATCAGACAGCGGTCACGTGCAGTTTTTCCAGAAGGACCTGCACGTGGACAAAAAGGTGCTGCTGCTCGGCTGTGACCCGGCCTTTGCCATCCTGGGTGCGCACGCTTCTCAATGGGCGGTCGAGGCAAAAGTGCAATGCCGGTTTGCGTCGAGCCATCTCGCGTTGGAGAGACTCAAGGGCGGCTATGCGCACATTGCCGGGACTCACCTGCACGACTCCCCCGTGGGCGATTCCAACGTGACGCTTGCCAGGAAGTTCCTGTCGGATTCGGGCGCCATTGTGGTCGGTTTTTCCTTTTTCGAGGAAGGGCTGATGGTGGCGCAGGGAAATCCCCACGGGATCCGCACCGTCTCCGACCTGGCTGCGGAAACGGTCAGTATCGTAAACCGCGAGCCTGGCGCCGCCCTGCGCATCCTGTTCGATGAACTGCTGGAGCGGGCGGGGCTGACGGGCGAGTGCGTCAAAGGATACGACCATCTTGTCGTAAGCCATAACCAGGGCGCCCAGCTGGTCGCTCTCCGCCTGGCTGACGCGGCATTGGGGCTTCGAGCCGTCGCGGTGGCCCACGGGCTGGACTTCGTGCCCCTCGATGCCGTTCGCTGTGACCTGGTCATCCCGCGCGATTTCCTGGACCTTCCGGCTGTCAGGGTTCTCCTCGACGTGCTGCAGACACGATCCCTGCGCGAGGAACTCGCCTCCCTTCCCGGCTACGAGTCGACACACACGGGCCAAATCGTCGGGCACGTGTAAGAGCGACCCCAACCTTTCCGCGGTGGGCACCTGAAAAGCAAGACGCCCGACACCTGCCGGCCTTTTCCCTCATTATCATCTTGAAACAACGGCGAATTCCACCTGCTTCCACCTGCCCGGCGCATAACAGGGCACCCGCCGGCAAAGCAAAATGCAAGTTATAAATTACATTATTGACATTTATAAACGATAGCGCTATCTGATTTTCGTGGTGTGCGTCGATTTGGCCGTCATGGAGTCGACCTGTCGAGTCTGGAACTTTTTGGAATTTCTTGAACAATGGACATGCCAGGGACCATTTCCTTTCTCCAGCCGCTATGGCTGACCCTCAAGGTAGCCGGCACCGCAACGTTTTTTGCGTTCCTGGCCGGCATCGCGCTGTCCTTCCTGCTGGCGAAGGGAAGGTTCAGGGGTAAAGAATGGCTCGATGCGTTCCTCACACTGCCCCTTGTCCTGCCGCCGACGGTCCTCGGGTATTATCTTATCGTCCTTGTCGGCCGAAACGGCTGGATCGGGCGCTGGCTCCACGATGTTCTCGGGATAACGCTCATGTTCACCTGGCAGGGCGCTGCGCTGGCGGCCGCGGTCGTTTCGCTGCCGCTGATCCTGAAATCTGCCCGGGCGGCCTTCGAATGCGTGGACGAGAACCTGGAGCAGGCGGCCAGAACGCTCGGCCTTTCCGAAACAGCCGTCTTTTTGCGTGTCTCTTTTCCTCTCGCGTGGAGGGGGATCCTCGCCGGAACGATGCTCGCATTCGCCCGCGCAATGGGGGAATTCGGGGCCACCCTGATGATTGCGGGCAACCTGCCCGGCAAGACACAGACTCTTTCCCTTGCAGTCTATGCCGCGGTCCAGGCGGGAAACGACAGCCTGGCTGCGGTCCTGGTGATCATCACTTCGCTCGTCTGCATGATCGTCCTCGTCTCTTCAGGAAGAATACTCAAGACCAGCTACCTCAAGGAGATCAACCGATGAAACGCGCCATCCCCTGTCTCATTCCACTGCTGTTTATCCTTCACTTCCCATGTTCTTTCGCCGGAGTCGCATGCGCCGAGCAGGAACTCATCGTTTCCGCAGCCGCGAGCCTGACCAATGCCTTCACGGAGGTGGCGCAGAAATTCGAGGCCGTCAACTCCAAAATGAAGATAACCCTGAATTTTGCGGCGTCTGGCGCTCTTCTCCAGCAAATCGACAAGGGTGCCCCCGTAGACGTCTTCGCGTCCGCCGATCAGAAGACCATGGACCAGGCCGGTGAGAAGAACCTGATCCTGCCTGAAACCCGCAGGGACTTCGTGAAGAATGAACTGGTCTGCATCGTCCCCGCCGGAAGCAAGCTCCGGATTGAAGACATCAAAGACCTTACGGCCGCGGACGTTGGAAAGATCGCTTTGGGCAACCCGGAAACGGTCCCTGGGGGCCGCTACGCCCGGGAAGTCCTCACCAATGAAGGGCTCTGGGAACAACTCCAGCCCAAGTACATCATGGGGGAGTCGGTGCGGCAGGCGCTCGATTATGTTGTCCGCGGCGAAGTGGATGCCGGGTTTGTCTTCGCCACCGATGCGACGGTGGCAAAAGACCGTGTCAAAGTGGTTCTGGAAGCCCGGAAGCACAAGCCGATCACGTACCCCATCGCAGTTGTGCGTTCCACGAAGAACAGGGATCTGGGCCAGAGGTTCATCGATTTTGTTATGAGCGCTGAAGGCCAGAAAATACTATCCGGATTTGGTTTCAAGACACCCTGATATGTTGTCGGATTTGCTGATCCAGGTCGACATTGAAAAAACGCTCGTTTCCCGTGGGAGAAGCTTTGTCCTTAAGGCGGCTTTCTCCTCACGGGAGGGGTTTGTCGTCCTGTTCGGGCCCTCCGGGGCGGGCAAAACACTGACCCTCCATGCCATAGCAGGTCTCCTGTCTCCCGACTCGGGCAGAATAGTCCTTCGAAACCAGGTACTCTTCGATTCAGAAAACGGCATCGATGTGGAACCCCAGCACCGCAGCATCGGCTACGTTTTCCAGGACTACGCCCTTTTCCCGCACCTCACCGTCTTTGAAAACGTCGCCTTCGGCCTCCGCAAGAACTGGCCGAAGCCGCTTCCCGAACCCGGCAGGACCAGGGTGGGGGAGTTCCTGGACAGCTTCGAGATTTCACACCTGGCGCAGAGCTTCCCTTTCGATCTGTCCGGAGGGCAACGCCAGCGTGTGGCCCTGGCGCGGGCACTCATCCGGAACCCGGACATTCTCCTTCTTGACGAACCTTTTTCCGCCCTGGACACCCTGCTTCGCACAAAGCTTCGCGGGGAGCTTCACAAGCTGCTTTCCTGCTTCGACGTGCCGGTGGTCATGATCACCCACGACCCCGAGGATATTCGGGCCTTTGCCGAGACCCTGGTGACCTACGACATGGGACGGGTAGTTGAAATCCGGCACGGCCTGAAAACGGCGGAGACCGAAATCCGTAAAATCCGGAAGGTATGCGCCACGTGACCGCCGGCGGCCGTTCCTTCGTTTACACGCGGGGGCTGCTGCAGACGCAGGGATGAACCCCGTGAGAACTCCCGTTAAGTGGCGAGCGGTTTCATAAATCGGACTTTAAAGGAATTGGCCTTGTCACCCGATGTGAACGCCTCGTATGCAATTTCTGTTCGTCTGGCCAGCAGTCTGCCTGCGGTTTCCGCCAGATTCCAACTGGGTGCACACCCTTGCCTTCCCGGCTGAACGTTCCTGCTGCCCTGCCTGCAGAGGACCTGCACCTCCAGGTGGTTGCGGCCTGCCGGGCACGCCAAAGAAGAAAGGTCCATCCGGCAAACGCATACCCGCACAGTTGTCGAACAAAGTTGGAATACGTCCGCAACCACGTCATTGCGCAAAAATCACAACGTCATTGCCCAACAACGTCCTTCCGCATCACAACGTCCTTCCCGCGAAGGCGGGAATCAGGAAGGGTAACCGTGCATGGTGAACCAATTTCAGAAATGGGAAAGAGCCTCGAAGACAAGATGGATGGAGCAGGGCAATCCCGGGTGGAGAGACCTTTCCGGCGCGATCTGCGTTGGCAGGCTGGTGACTGGATTCCCGCCTTTTTGCGGGAATGACGGTGTATCGCCATCGATCCTTTGCGTGAAAGGCACCCGGAGGTACCCGTTTGCCGGATGAACCAGAAAAAAAGGGACCAGCCATGGCAGCTGCCCCCCTTGATTTTTCTGGTGCCGAAGCGGGGACTCGAACCCCGACGGGCGCACGCCCACTAGACCCTGAACCTAGCGCGTCTACCAGTTCCGCCACTTCGGCAAACAAAACCGTTGCAAACACGGCGGGAGAAAGGTATTCTAAAAATCTTTCGCTGTCAAGGCGTATTTCATGTATGTTGGAGGTTTAAAAGTTCTGCATGGAAGTTCTTTCCGGAGTGGACGACATCGTCCGACCTTTGAAAAACCCGGTGATCACGATCGGCAATTTCGATGGCGTGCACCGCGGGCATCAGGCGCTATTCAACAGAGTGAAGGAATGGGCGAGGGAACTCGACGGTCAGTCCGTGGTGATCACCTTCAACCCTCACCCGCTGGAGGTGCTCTTTCCGTCCAAGAACATTCCCTTCATCACCTCGCATGACCGCAAGCTGGAACTCATCGAAGCCTGCGGGATCGACGCGGTAATTGTCCTACCGTTCAACGAGGAGTTTTCGCGCATTCCCGCCCGTGAGTTCGTGGCGGACATCCTGGTGGGCAGGATCGGTGTAAAGGCCATTGTGGTGGGCCACGATTACCGTTTCGGCCACAGCCGGGAGGGAGACATCGACTTCCTGATCGAACTGGGCCGTGAATACGGTTTCGAGGTCGAAACCGTTGCGGGCATACGCATCAACGATACGGTAGTCAGCAGCACCGTCATCCGCCAGCTGATACTCAAGGGCAAAATGGAGGAGGCGGGCAGGCTGCTGGGCAGGCTTTACGAAATAACCGGCACCGTGGTCACAGGCCGGCAGCGAGGGGCGCGCCTCCTGGGGTTTCCCACGGCCAATATCCGCATGTCCAGCCAGGCTTCTCCGCGCACGGGGGTCTATGTGGTCCAGGCCGAGGTGAACGGCAGGATTTACGGAGGCGCGGCCAACCTGGGATACAATCCCACTTTCGGAGATACCGACTTTTCCCTCGAGGTGCATCTCTTCGATTTCAACCAGGATATCTACGGCATGCCCATCACGGTGCGTTTTCTCGACCGTCTGCGCGACGAGATGCGCTTTGCCGGTCCGGAAGACCTCATGGAGCAGATTCGAAGAGACGTGGCCCGGGCGAAGGAAATCCTCGCCCAGCGATCTGCTCCCTCCGCATCCGGTTCCTGTTCCTGACCCGTCCGCCGCGGGTTTGTTCTCCAGTAAGCCCTGCAGTCGGCATCAACCAACCATCCCGGGCTCCTCTTCCACCCCGGAAAGATTCTCCAGGGCGGGATCGGCCCGGGTTTCCATCATGGCTTCCACCACGTTCTGCATCTCCTCGATGAGCGGCTCCAGCGTCTGCGGGGACAGGGCCGATATGGCGACGCCTCCGAAGCGCCTGACCTGGTGCCGCACGAATTCCGGGTCCATGCGGTCCACCTTGTTGAACACCAGGATAGTCGGCTTCAAGTGAAGGCCGAGTCTCTCGAGGATGGCTTCGACCGCTTCCATCTGTTCCTCGAACTGAGGATTCCCGATGTCCACCACGTGCAGGAGCAGGTCGGCGTCGTCCATTTCCTCGAGTGTGGCGGCGAACGCGTCGAGCAGGTCCTCGGGCAGGTCCCTGATGAATCCGACGGTATCGGTCACGATCACCTCGAAGTCCCGAGGGAAACGAAGCCTGCGGCTTGTCGGGTCGAGGGTGGCGAAGAGCTTGTTTTCGACGAAGACGGCGCTGCGGGTAAGGGTGTTCAGCAGTGTGGACTTGCCCGCATTGGTGTATCCCACAATGGAAACGACGGGCATGTCTCTGCGAATGCGCCTGGATCTGCGCTGACCGCGGCTTTTTCTGACCATCCGGAGTTCCTGGTCGAGCTGGGCGATGCGGTCCTTGGTTCGCCGGCGATTGATTTCGAGGGTCGTCTCCCCTGGACCCCTGGTACCGATTCCGCCCGTGAGGCGGGAAAGAGCGTCGTCTTTTACGCCCAGGCGCGGAAGAAGGTATTTGAGCTGAGCCATCTCCACCTGGATCTTTCCTTCCCGGCTTTGCGCTCTCTGGGCGAATATGTCGAGGATCAGCTGCGTCCGGTCGATGACGCGCAGTTCGGTGGTGTCCGTAATGGACTTCACCTGAGACGGGTTGAGTTCCTGATCGAAGATCAGCAGGTCCACTCCGCACTGCAGCGCACGCAGAACGATTTCGCTCAGTTTTCCTTTTCCGATGAGGTATTTCGGGTTCGGTTCCCTCTGCCGCTGGATGATGGTGTCCACCGCGGTGATTCCACCGGCCCTGGCCAGCTCCACCAGTTCTTCCATGGACCTCGTGGCCGCCTCCCTGTCCGCCCCCGTAACGCCGACGAGGATGGCCCGGTCCTGCTGTTTCTCGGATGGGACGGCGGACCGGTTTTTTTCGAGTTCATCTTCGAGGGATTTCACCAGTTCCTGAAAATCCAGGTCCGGATCATGGCACGGCAGGAGGGGAAGAATCTCCCAGCCGTGATCTCCATCGAGGGCAGGCAGAACATGAGCCACCTCGAGGTTCGTTGCTCCTCCGTGCGGGTCCACGCGGACGGCGGCGACGCAGTCCAGGCGCAGGAAGACCAGGTCCATGAGATCGTCCTGCGAGAGAGCCTCGGACTGCAGGTGAGTGTGCACCAGGCGCAGCCCCCGCAGACGCCTCCGCCCTCCACGGCTCTTGGGCAGATCCGGTATGAACAGAGACCGGGGGCCTCCCACCAGTATCATCTCCACCGAACCGTCACGTCCGATGAGAAGACCCAGCTGGCGTCCTGCTTCGAAGGATAAGCGTGCCAGATCGCGGGAAAGATCAGAGGAAATTACCTGACGGGGGGGAACCTTGCGCCTGTAGAGTCTCTCGATGCGCCGAAGAGCGCTGCTTTTCAGACCGGTGGTGTTGCCGTGAATCTTCCTGATGTTATGACCTCCCTGGTATCACAGCTTTCTTTCGTCGATGAGTCGAACCGCCTTCCCTTCGCTCTTGGGCAGACTGTTGGGTTCCACGAGTTCGACTTTCGGGGTGAGGAGAAGCTCGCTTTTGAGATCACGGGTAATCTTTTTCTGCAGGCGATGCAGCAGCCGCATGTCCTCGACAAAGATCCTGTCCGTCATCTCCACCTTGACGATCATTTCGTCCACGTTGTTTTCCCGGCGCAGCACGATCACGTAGTTGTTGCCCACCTCGGGGATGTTCATGAGTACGTGTTCCACCTGGATCGGGAAGATATTGACTCCCTTGATGATGAACATGTCGTCCGAACGTCCGCGGATTCTGTCGAGGCGCCGGTGAACCCTTCCACACGGGCAGGGGGTCGGCAGAATACGAGTCAGATCCTTGGTGCGATAACGCAGAATGGGCATGCCTTCGCGGGCAAGGGTAGAAAGGACGAGCTCCCCGCAGCTTCCGTCCGGAACCGGTTCGAGAGTATGCGGATCCAGCAGTTCCAGCAGATAGGCATCCTCCCAGATATGCATGCCCGACTGCTCCGGGCACTCGAAAGCGACGCCCGGACCGTTCATCTCGGACAATCCATAACTATTATACACCTTGATTCCGTAAAAGTCCTCCACCCTTCGGCGGACTTCTTCCGAATAGGGTTCGGCCCCGACAAAGGCGATGCGCAACTGGAGGTCCCTGCGGGGATCGATCCCCATTTCAGTCATGACATCCATGAGGAGCATCGCATAGCTCGGGATGATATGCAGGACATTCGTGGAAAAGTCCCGCATGATCTGTATCTGCCGCCTGCTGTTCCCCGCTCCCGAAGGAATGGTAAGCATCCCGAGGCGTTCGGCTCCGTAATGGAAGCCGAGTCCACCGGTGAAGAGACCGTAGCCCGTAAGATTCTGGAAGGTATCCCCCGGGCGGGCTCCCGCCATGTACATGCACCGAGCAAGGAGTTCGGCCCAGGTTTCGACGTCCCGCCGGGTATAGAAGATCGCGGTGGCCTGCCCGGTGGTTCCCGATGAAACGTGCAGGCGCACAAGCCGGTCTCTGGGCGCACAAAGGAATCCGTAGGGATATTGATCGCGCAGATCCTGCTTGGTGGTCACCGGCAGCCTGGCGACATCTCCGGGGCTGGAAATGACCGATGGCGATATGCCCGCTTCCTTGAATCTTTCTGCATAGAACGCCGACGAAGAGGCTCGTTCGATGGTCTCCCTGAGACGTCTGACCTGCAGCGCTTCCAGCTGATCCCTGGAAAGGGCTTCCACGGATTCATCCCAGTATACCTTCGTCGTTTTCATTCGAATATCCTCTGCATATCCCGGGGCCGATTCGGCACGTCGCCAGCGCATCGAGTCCGGACACAACGGAAGCAAGGCCGGAATTGTGGCAGATTCGCGGCACCCTGGAGTTCGCTGACGCGGTGCCTGAACAGGGCTTCCAGGACCTGCTAGCCTTCGTAAGCCAGATCCTCAAACCGGGTATATGTACTGATGTAGCTCAGCTTGATTTCACCCGTCGGGCCGTTTCGCTGCTTGCCGATGAGTATTTCCGCAATCCCCTTGTCGGGAGTTGCCGGGTTGTACACCTCGTCCCTGTAGATGAAGGCGATGACGTCCGCATCCTGTTCGATGGCCCCGGATTCTCTCAGGTCGCTCAACACGGGGCGCTTGTTGTGCCGCTCCTCAACCTTGCGGTTGAGCTGTGCAAGGGCGATGACCGGGATGTTGAGTTCCTTGGCCAGGGCCTTGAGAGACCTCGATATCTCGGATATCTCCTGTTCCCGGCGTTCCGCCCCTTCCCGGCCTCGCATGAGCTGCAGGTAATCCACGACAACCATTCCCAGCCCGCGGTCGGCCATCATGCGGCGTGCCTTGGCACGGAGTTCGAGAGCGGATATGGCGGGGGTATCATCGATGAGGATGGGGGTGTCCGTAAAGGACCCGGCCGCTCGAAGCATCTTGGCCGCTTCGTCCCGGCTGAGAAACCCGGTTCGGATCTTGTGAGAATCAACCCTGGCTTCGGAGCAGAGCAGCCGCATCGCCAGCTGCTCCTTGCTCATCTCGAGGGAAAAGAAACCTACGGGCACGCCGCTTTCCACAGCGGCATTTCGGGCCAGGCACAGGGCAAAGGCTGTCTTTCCCATGCTGGGCCGGGCGGCGATGATGACCAGATCCGATTTCTGGAAACCTGCGGTGAGCTTGTCGAGGTCCCTGTAGTGGCTGGGAACGCCCGTGACCATGTCTCGGTATTCCTGGAACCTCTCGATAGCCTCGATGCTCTTCTTTACAACTTCTTTCAGAGGGTAATAGCTGCTTCGGAGACGGTTTTCCGTAATGTTGAAGATCGCCGATTCGGCATGGTCGAGGATCTCCTCGATGCTCTTGCCTCCACCGTAGGCCCAGGAACTGATCTCGCCGGCCGCCTGGATCAGGCGGCGCAGGAGCGCCTTTTCGTTGACGATCTTGGCATAAGCCGCCACATTGGCGGCGGAAGGAACCGTTTCGAGCAGGGAAGCGAGGTAGGTTGCACCGCCGACGGCATCGAGTTGATTCTTTTCTTGGAGCAGGGACGCCAGGGTGACCAGATCGATGGGTTCGTTTTGTTCAAACAGTTCCTGAATCGCCCGGTATATGATTCGGTGAGCATCCCTGTAAAACTCGTCACCCCTGAGGATCTCCAGCGCCGAAGGCAGGCCTTCGTTGTCGATCAAAATCCCCCCGAGCAGCGACTGTTCGGCTTCAACCTGCTGAGGGGGGATTCTCCTGAGTTCTTCTGCGATGCCGTCCACGGCTCCTATTCTTCTTTCTCCACAACGACGCTGACATTTGCGGTGATCTGAGCGTCCACCTTCACCGGCACGGCAAACTCACCCAGCTGCTTTAAAGGCTGCTCCAGCTGTATGCTCCTGCGCGGCAGGTCAAATCCCAGCTCTTTCAGCTCACCGTACACGTCCGTGGCGCTCACCGAACCATAAAGCTTCTCGTCTTCAGACACCTTCCGACGCAGTACCAGTCTGACCTGGTTCAGCTTTTCGGCCAGCGAGAGCATCTCCTGGTGAACCTTCTCCCGCTTCTGGGCAAGGAGTCTTTTCCGGTGTTCGAGTTCCTTGACGTTCCTACCGGTAGCCTCCATGGCAAGCCCCTTCGGGAGCAGAAAGTTGCGGGCATACCCCGGAGCCACGTTCACGATCTGCCCGATCTGCCCCAAAGAGGCAATGTTTTCCGTCAGTATCACTTTCATAACGATCTCCTCGAATGCCTGGTATATATCCGAATTCGCATGCTTCCTGTACAGCCTGCTCCCTTTGCCCCGATCCCCGGACCGGCAGGCTCCCCGGACGGGAAGATTTCCCTCATTCTTCCTTCAGAGGAGCCTTTCGCGAGAGGCGTCGGAAGTCAAGCCATATGTCAAAAAGTCCAACGAGGATGACTCCGAGGGTGGCGAACTGCTGCAGGAGCAGAAAAGCGTAGATGACAGCCCGGAGGAACCTCGGGAGTTTCCATTTCTCGAAATAAAAAGCCGCAATAGCCAGGCCCTGGAACAGGTACACCGTGCCGAGAACAAGCAGCACGTTTGCAGCCAGAAACCTGAGTCCGGAAGAGGGGACGAACAGAAGGAACCCACCTCCGATCACGGCCCATACAAACTGCTCGGGGGCCTTCCAGCGAGACCATTCCCCCCACTGGGGAACCGGAAGGCCGAAAACGGGGCAGGTTCTCTTCATCACGAGCAGGTTCAGCCAGGATATGAACAGCGCCGATGCCAGGGCGGCCCCGGGAAGCATCCGCACCAGGACAGGCACGATGGCATGGAAAGCCTCCTCGAGGATTCTCTTCTCCTCCTCGCCTGTTGCATACTGCTGAATAGCCAGAGAGACGGCGCCTTTCAGGTCATTTTCCAGGTACTTCACCATCCCGCCTTCCGCACCCGAGAAGGTGAACCAGAAGACTGCCGCACCCATCCCGAACACCGCAAGGCTCGATCCGGCAATGGTCTTTTCCAAAGACCACTGCTGCCGAACACCCGTCCCCAGCAGCAGTCCGAGGCACAACATTGCGCAATAGTACGGAATACTCGGAGCCGCTCCCAGGTACGAAAGGACCACTGAACCCACAACGGCCGCACCCGCCGGCACAAAGTAACCCGCCGGCCGGCCCCAGCGGCAGCAGGAAATCAGGGTCGGCAGCGGAGTAAAGACTCCCGCGGCAATCCCCACCACCGGTATCAGCATCATGGAGAGGAAAAACAGCACCGTTGCGACGACACCAATGATGACTTCTCTGCTCAGAGCCGGATTCTGGCCGTTCACGGTTCTCTCGTTGACAGGGCTCCTGGTTGTCCATCATGGAGCGGGGCCCCTCCGCATATCTCGGCTAAACGGTATGGATCGTCGTAAAGGGCAGAAGCGCGATCTGCCGCGCCCGCTTAACGGCCAGCGTCAGCACTCTCTGGTGCTTGGCGCAGTTGCCGGAAATCCGCCTGGGAACGATCTTGCCTCTTTCCGTAATGAAATATCGCAATGTTTTCGCGTCTTTGTAATCTATCTTGAGTTCGCTATCCACACAAAAACGGCACACCTTGCGCCGATGGAACGTTCTTCTTCTGCGTCTTAAGGCCATTATATTCTCCCTGCGAAAAAACAGACTTCGTCACACTCGACATTATTCATCGGGAAAAGACGGTTATTCCTCCTCGTCCTCTTCCACTTCCTCTCCCTCGATGTCCTCCTGCGGCGCTTCCTCACCTTCAAAGGCTGCGGCAGGCTTACCCGAACCTTCCTCGTCTTCACCGAAGGAGGGAGGAGTCACAACGGCGCGGGCCAGCTCCTTTTCCGGGTCGAAGCGGTCTTCGAGCTTCACCGTGATGAACTTGAGGATACGTTCATCCAGGCGCATGTTCCTCTCGAGTTCCGCAACCAGTTCCGGACCGCCCGAGTATTCCATGAGAATATAAAGTCCGCGCGTATGCTTTTTGACGGGATAGGCGAGCTTCTTCTTACCCCAGGGTATGTAGGCGAGCACCTCGCCTCCATTGGAACCGACCACCGCCTTCACCTTCTCGTCAACAACCGTGTTGACCTCATCAGGCAGGTCGGGATCAACGATAAAAAACGTTTCGTACTTTCGCATTCCTTCTTCTCCTTTTGGGTCAGCAGCCCCACTCTCGTCCTCGGATTGGAGCAAGGAGCCTTATTGTGGTAAAAAGTGTTTGCTATCACACAGGATAAAAGGGCGTCAAGGAAATTCTCCCACACCTCGACGCCCCCTGGTTCTTACTATGAGTCTGCCTACCGGCCGGGAACATCCCTGTCCGGCTGGACGAATTCGACCGTCAGCTCATTGTCCCGCACCCAGCCGAGTTCCTGCCGGACGAGCCTTTCGCGGGCCAAGGGATCGTTCTTGAAGCTCTGTATTCTTTCAAACAGTTTCTGGTTTTCTTTTTTCAGTCTTGCGATTTTTGTTTCGAGTTCCCTGACCTGGGCGGCCTGGTTGCGATAACCAGGAATCCCCTTGGATGAGAAGAAGACGAGGAAGAGCAGAACAACGTTCGTTATGACGAGAACCCCCACCAGCAGGCGCAAAACCACCAGGCCCTTCATGAAGACCCCCACCCGCTGCCTGAGACTTGCCTGCAGTTCTGTTTCAGATACCTTCCTACCCATCTGCGCCACTCATATCCGCGCCTTACCCGGAATACGAACCGAAGGAAAAAGCCGCGAGTCCGTATGCGGTAAAAACAACGCGGCCCTGAATTCGTTCATCAGCTCCATATTAACATTCAATTCCACATAAGCAATTCGATTGCAAACCTTTTCCGCGTCATCCAGAAGCGACCGATCCAGGAGCGTCGACACGGCTCCCTTCAAGGACGCGTTCCCGAGGCCGCTGTAGGTCTCGACCGGCAGGTCTGGAAGCATTCCAATCCGTATGGCCATGGCTGGATCTATGACATTGCCGAATGTTCCGGCGATATAGAACTTCCTGATGCCGGTGAAATCGATCCCCACTTTGCGCGTGATAACGGCAAGGATGGTGTACATGGCGGCCTTGGACTTGAGAAAGATCCCCACGTCAAGCTCGGAAACCAGCAGGTCCGCACCATCGGCGGTCTCACTCCCGAACACCAGCACATAAGCCGGAACTCCCCCCTGTTTCGTGATTCGCCGGGAATCCAGTGCCGTGTTGATCCTGCCCTGTACCGTCAGTATGCCGGCATAGAACATCTCCGCCACAAGGTCGATGAGCCCGGAACCGCATATACCCGAAGGTTTGACGTCTCCCAGCACGTGACAGGACGGCTCGATCGTCGATGCATCGATGCGGACCCGGTCGATGGCTCCTTCAGCGGCCATCATTCCACGTTCGACAACGCCTCCCTCAAGAGCCGGCCCGGCGGCTCCGGCGCAGGCCACGAGCCAGTCCCGGTTGCCGAGAATCACCTCGGCATTCGTTCCCACGTCGACCAGCATCTGAACCTCCGAGGACCTGTGCAGCCCCGATGCGAGAACCCCCGCTATCAGGTCTCCGCCGAAGTAGGCTCCCACGTTGGGAAAGACATACAGCACGGCCCGCGGATGCAGATCCAGCCGCAGATCCAGGGCATGCCCTCCAGGAAAATGATTGGCCGCGGGAATGTAGGGTTCTCTGCAGATGTTCGAAGGATCCAGACCGAGCAAGAAGTGACTCATGGCCGTATTGCCGGCAACAACCAGCGCACGGGCGTTCCCGGATGAAAAACCGTGTCTTGCGAGCATGGATCCGAACCCGGCATTGAGTGTGTCGAGCAGGAGTTGCTGGAGTGTCTTACGATTGTTTGCATCTCCGGCGTAGAGAATGCGCGAAAGGATGTCCTCCCCGTAAGGCAGCTGCGGATTAGGGAGGGAGAGCCGATCGATGACTTCGCCTTTCTCCAGGTCCACCAGGCAGAACACGATGGTCGATGTCCCCAGGTCCACCGCAAAGCCCAGGACAGGCTCCCAGGAAAACCGCGGCAGGATGTCTACGATCTCCCACTGCCTCGACGCATACCCCAGCACGATTCTCACGCGGAATCGATTTTTCCGCATGCGCCTGACAAGCTCCTCCACCTGGGACAGGTGCACGCGCAATGGCGCGAATCCTTTGCCGGTAATTGCCCGTTCGAGGCGGTCCAGGTCACCCCTGTTGTCTCCGAGGTGCGGTGGATCGATGTCCAGGTCAAGGACTTCCACCATGGGCCGCCGATCCGGGCGGGAAGAGGAAAACAATGCCGGACCTCCTTTTTCATTGCCACCTGAATCCGTGAGTGTACATATGGCATCTCTCTGAATCTACAATTTTAACTTATTGTAATTTAAGCCTAATTGTGGTATTAGATCACCTCACAAAACATCACTTGAGAGGTGAGAGGAACATGA
>Ga0334882_1000543_pt1 | contig 57517 bp, 82 predicted proteins | sample GraSluR1_MG_5_FD_207226 | JGI IMG/M metagenome (GOLD analysis project Ga0334882, IMG submission 207226) | Sludge microbial communities from methane-producing bioreactor in Wageningen University, Netherlands - Granular Sludge_15_04-R1 | ecosystem: Engineered > Bioreactor > Anaerobic >... | reverse complement strand
GCGAAGGCGGCGTGGCTGTATCGGCGCTGCGCGTTCGTGCCGACCACAGCACCAGCGCCGCGCAGGTCGGGACACTGTACATCGGTCAGCGCGTGGTCATCGAGCGCATGTACGTCATCAGCGACGCCGTGAACGAGTGGGCCTATGTGCGCGGGGAAGGCGTGGCGGGGTGGGTGGCGAGCTACTACAACAGCGAGCGCTATCTCGTGTGGGACGACGCCGCTGAGGAATGCTACCCGCCCGACATGCCCATCGAATGGGAGGTGCCGCCGCCGTCAACGCCCGGCCCTTTTGATGGCGACACCCTGAGCGGTCTCCACTTTGCTTGGTATTCCGACCACGCCAAAGCCGCGCAAACCGCGCCGCACGTCGGCCTCGCCAAGTGCCTGACGCTGACCGGTTCCATGTGCGACACCATGCGCGCGGCCAATCCCGCCATCGTGACCATCTACCGCGACTACCGCAGCGAGTGCCCCAGCCGCGACCAGGTGTACAACGACGCGGCGGGCTACTACGCCCGACTGCGCGCGCTGTGGCAGGATGCGCCGGGGTACGACTACTACGAGATCATGAACGAGTGTAGTTCGTTCCACGGCCAGGACGACTACGCGGCGCTGGCGCAGTTCTCCATCGAGGTCGCCACGCGCGCGGCGGCGGATGGCTACTGCATCCTGGCGCTGTCGTCCTACCCCGGCGCGCCGGAACTGGCCGAGTTCGTGCAGTTGGAACCCTACCTGCGTTTTGCCGACTCGCACCCCTGCGGCACCTGGCCCAGCGGCGCACCGAAGCACCACGGCATCGCCACCCACGCGACGGGCTACTGCCCCGCCAGCGTGGACACGTCCGCGTATCCGTGGGTGGGCTGGTCCTGGGTGGCGGGCCGTCACCTGCTGTACGCCGAGGCGCTGGCGCAGACGCGCGGGTACCGAGTGGCAGACAAGCGCTGGCCGTGGGTGGTTAGCGAGGCTGGTTTTACATACGGACAAGATGAAGACGGTAACGCTTTTGAACTGTGGGAACTACAGGCATGTATCAGAGAAACCACGCGCGTCCTAAACGAACAAAACATCATCGACGGTTATGCCGTCTGGAATTACGGGCAAGTGGGGAACTGGCTCGATTATACTCCATACTTGCCCGGCATGTTCCAATAGGGCAGGGAGCTACAAAAGTCGCCCATTCCATTCCCATGGCATCTTGCTATGCTTGCTCGTATTGCATGAAGGACACGAAATGCACAGGTTCTCAGGGCCATTGGAACCACCCCGCGACAACGGTATTCGATGGTCCACATGGTAATCATCACCAACGGGCTTGCTACACCACCAACACAATCCTTTTTGTTGTTCAAAAATCAGTCGGATGTCTTCGGCGGTGTGGTTTCCCTCTGCTGATGCAAGTTGCGCCCGGCGGCGCTCTTGAATTGCCCGCACTATCTCCGGGTGGTTCCTTCTCCAATTCCGTTTATACCTGGTAGTACGCCTACGAAATTCTTCGGGGTTGCTTTTTTTCTTAGCAAGCGCCCTGCGATCGTATTCCTGATATTGTTCTGGATGCAATCGTCTTAGCTCGCGCTGGCGTGCGTTTCTGGCATCCCTATTGCGGGCATGGAAAGCTCGATGGCTCTCTCTGTCTTTGCGTAGATATTCCTCGTTCTTTTCAGGATCGGCCTTAATGCGCTCACGATAACGCCTCGTAGCATCCCTTGCCCGCTCAGAATGATCTTTATGCCATTGCTTTTGTCTGGCACTAGTACAGGAACGACAAGTGCCCCGCAGGCCATCCGGCACTTCTTTTCGGGGCATAAAATATTCCGGCGTTCTGGGCAATACCGCTCCGCACTTAGAACACTTTTTGTAGCCATCAGGGATTGTGGTATGATCAGTCATGCCAAGCCTCCAACTAGGTTTGGTCACGCCCTGGGCGCTTCCGACGCCGCAGGGCTTTTTCTTTCGTGGATGACCTCAAGTATACCGCAAACAGAACGGGCGTGCAAAAAGCAGGTAGGGAATTGGCTGGACTACACGCCATACCTGCCGGGGATGTTCCAGTAGCGGGCTAGGGGGCGTCGCCCTGCAACACGCGCGGGCGTGTCCGGTCGGACAGGTCCAACAGCGTCGAGTGCGTCCAGTCGCGCACGGTTGCCAGCGTCAGGTCAGTGGAGATTTCCTCACGCAAGCCCCGGCCCGCGATGGCGTGCACAGCCTTGAGGCCGCCTTTCGCGTGCCGGATGTCCGCACGCAGGGCCAACACTTCCCGCGCCATGTCAGCGGCGAAACGGTACATTGGATCGTCGCGCTCCAGGTCTTCAAACACGGCCAGTCGCGCCCGGAGTTGGTCGTCGGTATAGGTCGCCATCACGCGCCCCCGTCCAAAACGCGGCGGGCGGCGGAGATTGCCTGTGCAACGTCTTCTACAACTAGCGCGCCGCGAGTTTGTGGTTGAACTCGCTCTAGAGCAGCGCATGCCAGCGCCAGCGCCTCCCGCAGCCGCGCGTTCTCAGACGCCAGCGCGCCGTGCTTGGCTTCCAATTCATTGATGCGCTGCGCGAGTGCGTTCTCAACCGCCTCATTTTCTTGTCGGTCAAGCTCGCGTGCTTTGACTTCGGTGATACGTCCGCTTCCGTTGCAATCGGGGCAGGTTTCGCGATGGCGTGTCAGAATGTACCCTGTGCCGAAGCAGCGCGGGCAAACGATGATCGCGTAGGGATTATCAGGTGTTGGTTGCATCAGATTTGTCCTCGTAGTATTCCTCAACGTCATGACACTTTACCATTAGCAGACATCCGTTCTGGCACGAAGGCGCACGTTCCTCCCGCAGCCGCGCCAGTTCCGCGTCCTGGGCGCGGATGTGCGCCAGCAGCGCGGGGATGTCGGTGGCGGCCTCGTAGATAGCATCTCGCGCCGCCTCAACATCTTCAGGTCCGAGAAAACGCGGCGTGACGCTAAAGATTGCATCCCCCCAGGCGTCTATTATGGAGTAATAGATGTCGGGGTCGCGATGCGGATACACCGTCGATGGAAAGAGCTTCCCCAGCGCCTCCGCCCGCGCCTCGATTGCACGCAGGGCGTCCGGGGTCAGCAGTCGGTCAGTCATGGTCGGGGGCCTCCTTTTTGCTCCGTCGTTTGCGTGGCGCGGCACCCATAACCGGGTTAAACAAGCCCTGTTCCCGCGCCCATCCTTCGGTTTCCTGATATAGCGCGTCGTCCGTCACCTGTTGCTGCCAGCCTGTCATTGTCGCCAGTGCGCGGCCCGCTTCAACCACGTCGATATGGTTGTTCAGGTGATGGTCGTTGGCATAGCGCCGGAGATAGGCGCGCACCTCTTGGACAGCCATACCATAGCGCGAGGCGTAGAGCTTGGCGAGTTCGTCAAGGCTATACATCGTTCATCCCCTCCAGGGTAGGGCGCTTGGCGCCCGCTAGTCGTCATCGGACGCGTTTAGCACGCGGCGGGCGGCGGCAGGCCCTTCGTCGCTGCCTGACCAGATGCAGTTCTCGTACTTGTCCCAGTTGTCCCAGTTGGTGGTGTCGGCGTACTGTTCCAGCGCCTCCCGTAGCCGCGCCAGTTCCGCGTCCTGGGCGCGAATGTGGGCGAGCAGACGCGGCACGTCGTTCTCGGACATCTCCATCGCCAACAATTTCTGACGCTTCCAGGTATCCGTATGTCCGCTGATACCGAGATTAATTAGTTCCTCAAAGTGCGCCGCAATCGCGGCCAGGTCGTCGTCCGTCAGTCGGTCAGTCATGGTCGGGGGCCTCCAAAGACTGCGCGATCAGCTTTTCGGCCTGATCGCGTACCAGTATGCCAGTTAAAAAACGCGTGGCCTGAATGTGTGTATGGAACGTGTACACGTGGCCGTACTGATTGCGCAACGGGGCAAGGTAGCCCTTTTCAGTAGCTAGCCCCGTCTTCAAGGCATACGGGCCATTGCCAGAAGTGTGTCCGCGAATCCAGATTACATACGCATCAGTCATGATCGGGGGCCTCCTGGTTCCAGTTCTGGTGTCCGATGTGCAGCACATCCAGAAACGTATCGGACTGTTCGTCGGTGATGTGGTTGTACGCGGCTGCCCAAAACCGAGTCGCGCACCTGTCGCACAGGCGACGCGGCAACCGCCACGCCAGCCACGTCCAGAAACGGTCAATCCATGATATGCGGTCAGTCATGGTCTTCTCCTGGAAAAAGCGCTCTCAGCGCAATCTCACCATCGGGCAGATTTCGGATTTCGCCAGCGTCGTATAGCTCAACAGAAGCATCATAACCCTGGCACGCCTCGTCGAGCGCCGCGAAAACCGCATCCTCGGATTCGTACCCGTGCACATTGATATACTCGAGATACATTTCGAGAGTTGCGCGCAGATCGTCATACGTGAACAAACGCGGAATTGGCCTTGTGATTTCCATCATCCCCTCCCAGGGTAGGGCGCAGATGCGCCCGCTTCTGTCTTCATTGTACGCCTAGAGAAGTCGTCCGTTCCACTCATGGGGTAGCTTGTCGTTCTTGGAACGGTTGCATTTGCGGCATGAGATAACTATGTTGCTGATGTCGGTCGTTCCGCCTTTTGATACCGGGATGCGGTGATCAATATCGAATGTCAGCCCCACGAATTCCCCGCACCACCAACACAGCCCCTTTTGGGACTTGTATAGTGTGTCGAGTTCATCATGGGTATATGAACCACCGTTTGCCCTTTTGCGGGCATGATATTTGTCCCTATAGTTAGCCCATTTGCCTTTGTTCTTTTCTCTATACTGGCGATTTATTTCAGCTTCGTGATCTGGACTGTCACGGTACCGCTTCTTACGATATTCCCTCATGCATAATCTACATCGCGCGGTGGCATGGCCATTGGACATATAGAAGTACTCGGCGGTTCGTGGCAGAAGGGGGCCGTTAGGATGGATGCACTTATCGCCCTGGCTACACTGCTTGAATTCCTGTGTCATGGCATTCTCCAAACACAACGCCCACTCTGTGCGCTTGCCTCACTGTCGAAGGTTCGGCGGAGTCATCACAGAATGGGCGCTCTGATGGCAAGCAAAAACTCCGCGCTACGAACCTTCGACATCTTCATTATAGCATAGGGCAGGGCGCAAATGCAACTTACTGTGTCACTAGCACAAGGCGAACATAACCAAGGAAGTGCTACATAACGCCCGGATCGCGGTTATGTCCCTCTCGCCTCGCCGCCAGTTCCCCCGCCATCGCCACCAGCGCATCCACCGTCGCGCGCCATACTGCCTCGTCCGCGTCGTGCAGGTCGCGCATGGTGGCGTCGAGTGCGGCGGTGGCGTCCTGGCGCAGCGCGGGTGACTTACCGCACCACGCCAGGGCGTACAGGTCGCGCGCGCGCGTGACGAGTGCGGCGGTGGCGGTCACGCGACCGGTTCCTGCCTGGCGGCGGGTTCGGCTTCTGCCTGCGCCACTGCATCATCTTCCACACACCGCTTAAATACGGCGATGGCCTCGGAGTCAGTCCATTGACATGAAATCATCTCCCAACCATCTGCGCCCAGGTCGTTGATTTTTCCCCACTTTGATGGAATTGAATCGTCCCCCCAACAACCTCCACCCAGATATGTTCCTGAATACCCACGGGAAATGAGATATTTCCCTGTATCGTCTATCGTTTCTATGCGATATTCCCACCGTTTCATGTCCCTCTCCTCTCACCTGTCTCGGTCGTTAACTCGCAGCCGCCGCCGCTTGGCGACGTGCCGCTTGCCGCGCGCCTCACCACAGCCACGCGGCCACGCGCGCCGCCATCGCCCGCGCCCAGCGCCACATGTGCACGACGGGCGCCACGACGTCATCCGAGTCCGCATACCAGCCGCGCCGGATGCGCGGGTCGTCGCCGTCGAACGCGCCCCGGTACAGCGCGGCCACCAGCAGCAAGCCCAGCGGGATGGCGGCCAGGATGAACGCCAGGGACGCGAAGCCGCACGCGAGTTGAATGGTCTCCATCGCCCTACCCCTCCTTGCGTCCCGCCAGCGGTGCCGTGCTCGGCTGCGGGCGTTCGTCCGGTAGCCGGAACCCGCGCGCCTCATCCGGCAGTTGGAAGGTGCCGCTGTCGTCGTGCGCGGGTTCCACCGCCTCCAGGCGCAGGCGCAGTTCGGCGTTCTCGGTGCGCAGCGCGTCGCGCTCCCGTTCGGCGGCCTCCAGCTTGGCGCGCAGCTCGTCGCGCCACACTTCCAGGTCCTCGCACTTGGCGCGCAACTCCACCCGCTCGGCCCGGAGTTGCCGCGCGCGGGCGCGGGCTTCGTCCAACATGCCCGCCATGCTGTCTCCGTAATCGTTCTCGTTTGCGTCCATCTCAGTCTCCATCCTGGGGCGGCCCTGCGACCGCCCCGTATCGTTCCGGTCGTTACGCGGCCAGATCGTCTACCAGTTCACTCTCGACGGCGGCGAATACCAACGCATACCACAAGTGCGCGACGGTATCTTTGCCGTTCACCCCCGCCCAGTCCTTGATGGACTCGACGCCCAACGCCTCGTGCGCCATATCGTTGTCCATGCCCAGCGTTTGCACAGCGGGCCAAAACTTCTTGGTCCATTCCGGGTATGTCTCGATGAACTCCTGCCACGGCATCCGCTGCATAGCCTTGTCCCAGGGGCACGTCTTGGCCGCAAGCGTCCGCGCGCGGGCCTCAACAGGGTGCTCCGGCGGCGGTTCTGCGTCCGCGCTGCCCTTGCTGGCCCCCTTGCCGCGCGGCGGGCGTGGTCCCAGGTGCGCGTCCAGTTCGGACGGTTCATCTGCGGGCGGCGCGGGCGCCTCAGGGATGCGGCGCGGGTTGGGCTTCGGCGCGGGCTTGGGCTTCTCTACCTCACCCGTCGCGTTGTCAATCACCACCGGGGGCGCGTCATCCACCGTCGCGGCTGGCACGTACTCCGGGAAGTCTTCAACGTCCTGCGTAAAGTACGCGCTGGCACCCGTTGCCACCAGCACCGCCGCCACCAGCGCCCGCTTCTGCGCCATCTTGTCCAGTGTGTTCACCAGCGTGAACACGTCATCGTTGGGAACCTTGCCCTCTGGCTGGCCCTCGATATCCGGATCGCCGTCCTTGAACTTGGCGCCACAGCCGCCCTTTTTAGCCCAACACAACCAACCGCCGCCAAACTCCGCCTTGCCCTTGATGATCTTCGGTTCACCGCATTTCGGGCAGACGCGTTCTTGTTTGCGCCAGCGGTACTTGTCCTCCAGGCTGTTGCACGAGCCGATGCCCGCGCCCCAGACCTCGCCCGTTGCGCGATGCACCAAGCGGCACTCGTAGCGGTAGTGGAACACCGGTGCGTCAACGTCCCACTTTTCAACCGTGCTGCGTTCGATGAACTCCGGCCACAAATGGAAGCGCGACATGATCGTCTCCGCGCCCGGCTTCAACAGCACGGGCTTACCGGCGCCCTTGTACGGTTCCCCGAAGTGGACGCCCTCGATGAACACGCCCTCGCGCATGGTTTCAATCGCGTGGATGCGCGCCAGTAGTTCCTGGTGTTGCTGTTCGTCGTAAATCGTAACGGTTTTGTCGTTCATGCTGCCCTCCGCAGTCCTGCTTCTGTCCGTTGTGTATACGCGCGTTCCAGCGCCAGCAGCGCCGCGCGCCAGTCCGCGTCCCACGCGCTGGCCGCCGCGTCGATGCGCTGCTGGATGTCGCGCCCGGCCATGACCGCCGGATGCCGCGACGATGCGCCGATGCAGCCCGCCTCATACCACGGCATGACCACGCCGTGCCAGCGCGCGTCCGCGTCCCGCAGCTGCCACGTCAGGCGCGTCCGTTCCCGGTCCGCTTCCCGCGCCCACCAGCGCCGGGCCGCGTACACCGCCGCCGCGCGCACATCGTGGCGCAGCCAGGCCACCAGCGCCTCGGCTTCGGCGTCGTGCAGCGCCTGTAGCGTGAGGTCGCCGTACTCCAGGCCGGTGTGTACGCTGTCCGCAAAGGCGCGGGCGGCGTAGTGTTCCCGGCGGGCGCGGGCGGCAACGTACAGCGCGTAGCGGCTGGTCATGATGCGTCACCTTCCAGCGCGGCGCGGGCCATTTCCGCCGCCACTGAGAACCCCTCCAATATGCCGTGTTCATAACCGGCTTCGGTCATGCCAGGAATTATTCTTGGCAACGCCGTTGTAGCCGCGTAGTTCATCGGCAATATCTTTATGCCCACAAGCGCCTCACGCAACCGCGCGTTCTCGTCTTCCAGCGCGGCGACGTGGCGCAGCAGCGCGTGTATATCCGAAGGCGTATCGCGGAAGTCTGGCGCGGGTCCGTAGCGTTGCTTGCCCGCTGCCCGCGCGCGAATATCGGCCAGTTCGTCGTCACTCAGTCGTTTCGGTTCCATCTTGCCCTCCTGCCCCGCGCGTGCTACGATTCCCGTAGTGGCGCGGTGGTAGCGGGCGGCGCTGCGAACACCGCCCGCGCTTCGTTCCGAGTCACCGCGCCCGCTTCCAAACCGGCGTGCCCCATACGGTAAAGTGCGACAGCCGCCAGCCTTCGGCCTTCAACGCCTGGGCCTCAGCGGTGGTTTCGGGCTTCACCGCGATGTAGTTCATCGCCGGACGCCCGTTCCCGTTGCCCTCGCCCTTGCGCGCCAAGCGGTTGGGCGCCAGTCGCGGGTCGCGGTCGTCAGCCAGCGCCGCTTCATCCGCCGCCGCCAGCTGTTCCTCGTGCGTCAACTTCTGGAAGCACGGGTTACACCACCGCCCGAAGCGGCTGGGGCGCGCGTTGTGGCACTTGATGCAGCAGGACTCGTTGCGTTTCCGATTCACTGACATCATTAACTCCTTTTCTCATAAACACTGCCAGGAACTATCAGGTGTGGCGCGGACTGTCACCTGCAACGCTGCCCGGATCGCCATTCCGGGCCAGCCGCCGCGCATCGCGCATAGGCCGGTGACTCTCGCGGCGTCTCCTGTCGCGCATTGCCGACAGCCGCGCCACCTATGCCACCAGGTCCGGCGGCTGCGAACGGTGCGAGGTCGCGCCGGATTGCGCGCTTGCCTTGCGCAACTGCACCAACTCGGCGTGCATCTCCTGGATGCGCTTGTGCAGTGCGCCGCTGGTATACCCGCAGTCCCGTAAGGTATTGCGGACCAGTTCAAGCCCTTCGCGCAGGTCGGTGATCAGGCCGTCCTTCATATCGATGTCCGACATCGCGCGCTTGTAGTCCCGTTCCAGGCTGTAAAACTTCTCGGTCCAGTGGTCCGCGTCCTTCTGCGCCTCGTTCAGTTGCGCCACCAGCCGATCCGCCGCGTCGGCGCGCAGTTCCCGCAGCCGCGCCAGTTCGGCGGCCTGCGCCTCGTTGCGGGCGGCCAGTTCGCGCCGGTCCAGTTCCTCGCGCAGCACCGTCTGCGTCGCCAGTTCCCGCGCCTGTTCCAGCAGCGCGGCCTCGTCCGGCCCGGCTGCCATGTGCCACTCGAAGGCATACTCGCAGCACAGGTAGCGGGGGTCGTCTGCCACGTCCGCCACCGGCGTCAGGCCCAGGTCCTCAGCCGTGGGTTCCGGCTGGCCGTAACCGTTCTGTTCGTAGTTAAGCGGTGTCATCTGTGGCATCCTTTGCTATAAATCCTTTCGGCAGGTCCGCGCCGCGCAGGTCCGCGCCGGTCAGGTCCGCGTCGGTCAGGTCCGCGTCGCGCAGGTTCGCGCCGCGCAGGTTCGCGCGGTACAGGTCCGCGCGGTACAGGTCCGCGCCGGTCAGGTCCGCGTCGGTCAGGTTCGCGTCGCGCAGGTACGCGTCGGTCAGGTCCGCGTCGCGCAGGTACGCGCTTTCCAGGTTCGCGCCGGTCAGGTTCGCGTCGCGCAGGTACGCGCTTTCCAGGTTCGCGCCGGTCAGGTTCGCGTCGCGCAGGTACGCGCCTTCCAGGTTCGCGCTTTCCAGGTTCGCGCCGGTCAGGTTCGCGTCGCGCAGGTACGCGCGGTACAGGTTCGCGCCTTTGCACCACCCCAGGCGGATCATGCGCGCAAACACAGCCGGGCGCACACGGCGCAGGCGTATCGCCGTCGCGCCGAACTTCTCCGCGCCCTCACCCACGATACCGCGTGCCTCCGCAAACCAGGGCCACCAGTTACGCGGTGCATATTCTGCACTTAGGCGCTTCATCACGTGCCAGCGCCCCGCGCCGCAATCGTTTCCGTCCGTCGCAGCGGGCTGCGGGTGTTCCAGCCACGCGCCCCATTTTTTGCCCGGTGCGGGCAGTGGATACTCGGTGTAATACTGTTCCGTCGTGCCCCACGGCGTCAGGAACTTCCACCCGTGGCGTACTTCTTTGTTTCCGTCCATCGTCCTCACCTCTCCGGGCTACCGCCCTACTCCACCGACGCCCAGCGCAGCGTCACGTCGAACGCGCAGCGCGTCACCCCGGCGTTATCCGTCGCGCACTCCGAACCGCCCGTGACGCGCAGGCCGGTGTCCAGCACGCCCCACAGCCAATCGCGGTAAGGCGCCAGCGTGTCGCCAGCGTCCGGCGCCGCGTCCGTGCCGCCGCCCTGCGCCGCCGCCCACGAGGGCAGCTGCATCGCGGCGACGAGGGCCAGTAGAACTAAGAACCATGCGAGTTTGTGCTTCATGTTTTGTTCCTCCAACACTAGGGGGCGCGGTGTGCGCCCCGCTGCCTAGCTAACCTCGACGATGCAACCGGTCTTCAGCCCCAGGGCCATCACGGCGGTCACCGCGCTGTAGTCGCCGCTTCGCTTCGCGGCGGGGATGATGCCGCGCAGCACACTCAGCGTCTGCGCGTCGGTCCGGTAAGCCTTGCCGTTCATCTCGAAAGTCTTCGTCATCGTCCTGTCCTCTCGTTCGTGTCCTCAACTCTGATTACAGTATACCACGCATGGCGGCATATGTCAACACTTCATGCTGCTTTGCCTTTCTTTTGTGGCGTGGCGGTGGCACCTGCTGTTGTGGTAAGATTCCAGATAGGCGGCTTGATTTCCTCAAATTCGCGTTGGGCCTCTTTTGCGAACGTGACAAGCAAGGGTTCGACTTGCTTATTGACATGCACGAACCAGAGGCGAATGAGGCGTTGCACAGTAGTCAAGTCGCCCTTTCTCTTGGATCGCCCCCTCCCCCACCACTGGTAAGCGATAGGATTATTCGGCTGGCCCCATATCATCAGAACTTGGCAACGCGGCAATCTCGCCAGTGCGTCATACATCAGCTGCTGCCCCAGCGGTATTTCCTCGCCGGGCAGTTTTGTTTCGATGAACAGGAAATAACCACCACGTTCCACCGCGCCGTCGATGTCGGTGATCCTGATCTTCGTCGGACTGAAGCACTCGTTAAACGGTGTCCAGTCCCAGAACGTTTCTCGGAACTTTTTAACGTCCCGAATGTTCATGCTACCTTTGCTATCGTCTGCCACTGTGCGGCCTCCATATACTTGACCTGTCGAACGATATACCCGAATTGATCGAACTCCTGACAGAACTTATCGGCGTTCGGTCCCAGGTAGATAAACACGCTTCCATGCGTTGAACCGTTCTTTGCGCCCGTTGGTGATATAAAGTCAATACGGTGATCGGTGAAGCACAGCGTATGCTGCCACATGGGGGCAAACCACTTCGTTTCCGTCGAATTGGCGTTGACCAGTATCACCGCCTCTGTCACGCGCCCCGCCTCATATTCCTCTACCAGTTTCGCGATAAACGGACCGGACAGCCCGCCATAGGGTGGATTCAGCCATACCCGGCCATGCCACTGGTGCCGCAATCCGTCATCCTGGCGCGTATGTGTAGCGGTGGCCTTAATCGTCTGGTTTGCCGCCGGACTGGTTGCCGGATCGGTGTCAAAGCCGCCCATCACGCGCCGCGCCGCTTCAACATATTGCGCTGGCGTGAACCACTCGTTAGATTCAGACGACAACCAGATCGCGTCGCGCTGGTCGCTGGCTTGCGCGCCGATCTGGGCGTGGCCGTTGTGTTTCAACTCCATCGCCCACTTGATCCGCGCGGGCGTGTCCGTAATGCACACCGCTTCGTGTTCGTCACCGGGTTGGATGTAGCCCGCGCGCTGGACTTCCTCGAACGTGTCCTTTGCATCGCGCGCCCACCGCGCCAACTCCTGCACCGTCCATAGATCGTCCACGCCGTACAGTTCCACCACTTCCACCACTTCGGGCGGCATGTCTGCCAGCATAGACGCCAGCGCCTTAGCCCGGCGCGTGGCCGCGTCATCTACCAGCCGCTGCGCGCGCGTGATCGTGGTGTCGTCTTCGGACTGCTGAGACCTGCCGATATTGCTAGTTTCCATCGTGGCAGGGGTGCCGTGCTTGGTGGTGTAAGTGCGTTGGTTATTCTCACTATTCGATTTGGATAGTGAGAACTCCTGGCGATATTTCCCCACCGTTGATGGCGATACTTTGCATCGCCTCGCAATCTCGTTATCACTCCACCGTCGCCACTCGTCATCCTGTAGCAGCGTCGTCACCGCGCGCCGCTTGTCATCGTTCGTGCGCCGCAAGCCGTGTTCCGAGTTGACGCCCACGCTGTACAGCACGGCGTCCCGGCGCGTACCCTGACGAACATCGGCGTTGATCGCGCCCTTCCCTGCCCGCCGCGCGGCGTGTACGCGGTGGAAGCCATCGGCCAGCCAGTAATCCGAACCATCAAAAAACACGGTGACATCAGGAAATACCGCGCCCTGCCTCATCTCTTCGGCATAATCATCGATGATGTCATACCGCAATTCGGCACGCGGTTGCGTGCCACCGTCCAGCCTGATTTTTGCTACGTCGATCCGTACTATTTCGTCCATCTCGCCTCCTGAATCAACACACAGTCACAGTTTAGCACGTAACGCGCCAAACGTCAACGCTTGACAACTATTTCGACCGCCTGTATACTTAGGTTGTTGTTGCGCAACACACGACGAAAGGGAGCATCATGAACAAGAAAGCGCCTAACCAACGGTTGGGGGTGACAGTCAACGCGGAAATCTACGATGCGCTGGCGCAGGAAAGCGACAAAACCGGCGCGCCGATTTCGCAGATCGTCCGCACAGCTGTCGAGAAATACCTGGTAGGCCGGGGCTATGAGGTGGAAGCGAACGTGTCCTGGGGTGGCTGGAAGCCGCGCAAGGGCGGCGAGGAGTCCGAGCCGGGGCAGCTTGACGCGGTGGGCGTGCGCTAACCACGCCCACGGCTGGCCGGGACGCGGGCTAGCGCGTCCGGCAGACGTATTATCAGCGCGCGCGCGCATGAGCGCGAATCGGTGTGCGGGATGTTGCGCAGGTGACGGTACCATAGTCCTGGAACCTGTAAAAAATCTTTACTTTTCCTTGACTCTGCTTTTACGGCGGGTGTACATTAGTAATTATACTACGTTTCTTAGCCTAGAGGAAACTTGCCACTGTATCAGATTTCACAATAAGCGTTAACCACTGGCGCAATTCGCGCTATATGTACGGTGCGAATTGAATCTATAGAGAACTATGTTGGTTTCCGGTTTTTAGAAATTCTGTTCTCCAAAAACCAAGTTATAGCCCGTTGCGTTCAACGCTGGAATCCAGCACTTACGGGCTATATAAGCCAGGCGGAAATGCGGTATAATGGAGGCCAGCGGGTGACGCTGGCGGGAGGTTGGCAATATGTACCTGGAAGTGGAAACGAAAGTGGCGCTGGCGCTGATTGCCGCGCTGATGTTCTGGCGCCACCGGCAGTGGGTGGCGGTGCGGGCGAATCCGCTATTCGAGCAAGCGCGGGAGCGCATTTTCGGGCGCGGCGAGTACGCTGCGGCGAGTTGAGGCAGCATGAAGATCGCCCGCCAGCTGCTGGCAGCGCGCGCCGTTTGTACCGGTGCGGAGCCGGTTCGACTCCGGCGGCGGGCTTTGCGACCGACCCGGCCCTGTAGCCGGTGTAGGCCGCACCCGGCCCCGGTAGGGGGCCTTGAACGCGGGCGCTTCGGTGCCATAGCTTCCCACCGAAGCGCCCCACCCCACGACCGAGAGAGAGGCGAGGACGCATGACGGATGACCGACTGACCACGACCGACGCGATTAAGAGTCTGGAACGCGCCCTGGCTTACTTCGACTTCCCGCCGGGCCAACCACAGCCTGGCTACCACCTTGCCGTAGACGCGCAGACCCTGGCCCTGGCGCTGGCCGAGTTCGACGCCGCGCGCGCCCGCGTGCCCGCGCTGGAGGCCGCGCTGCGGGACTGCCTGCGCGTACTCGACGGCGTGATGGCGGGCACGGCTTCCATCGATGAGGACGTGCCGGTGAGCCTGATGTCCGAGATGTGCGCGCACTTCAACGGGTACGAGGGCGGGCCGGACATCACCCGCACAGCGGCCCGTGTTCGGGAACTGCTGGGAGGTGACGCATGTGCGCGTTAATTCAAAAACCGTTTGGCACCCTGGACGCAGCAATGGCGCACTTCGACCAGTACGAAGCGTGGGCCACGTCCATCCAGCGCACGGACGTAGAGGCGTGGCGCGACGAACGCAACCAGTTACGCGCCGCGCTGCTGGCCGTGCTGGCGGCGGCGGTAGTGCAGGACTGGACGATGCGTGGCGCGCCGCACTACTGCGTGGTGTGTGACGCACCGGAGAACGATGACGGCGACGTGGTGCACGCCGACGACTGCCCCGTCGCGGCGGACCGCGCGCTGCTGGAGGCGCGCGCATGACGGACGACTTTACCCAAAGCCCGAAATGGGAACAGAACAAGCTGTTTGGCACGCTATCCGCCGTTGTCGCGCACCTGGAGGAATGGGGCGCGAGTGGCGTCATGGTACAGCGCGCGGACCTGGAAGCGTGGCGCGACGAACGCGACGCCCTGCACGCCGCGCTGCGGGACGTGTGCGCGGCGGCGGTGCATACGGACTGGACGATGCGTGGCACGCCGCACTACTGTGCGGTGTGCGACGGCATGGAGGACATCGACGGGACAACGGTGCACGCCGACGACTGCCCCGTCGCGGCGGCCCTGGCGCTGCTGGAGGCGCCCGCATGACCCGCGCCGCGCTGCTGGCCGCGCTGGACGCCCGCGCGCGACGGGTGGACGCCCTGCGCGACACCGTGACGTGCGCGGACGCCCTGGCGCTGCTGCGTAGCCTCCCGGCGGCGTGCGTGGATGCCGTGGTGACCGACCCGCCGTACAACATGCGTAAGGCGGACTGGGACACGTTCGAGAGCGACCAGCAGTTTGTGCGGTGGCTGGGCCAGCATGTGCGCGAGTTCCGGCGCGTGCTGAAGCCCAACGGCAGCCTGTATCTGTTTACGAGAACCGACCTGCAAGCCTTTGTGGAAATTGAGGTTAGAAAATACTTTAACGTGCTGAATAATATTCGCTGGCGCAAGCCGCCCTACTCCACGAAAGCGGAGATGTTCGACAAGGACACCATGCGGCGGTACTTCCCGGCCAGCGAAACGATTATTTTTGCGGACCAGTACGGCAGCGACAGCCCGTTTAACGATGCCATGATTGATGGTGATGGAACCTACTGGCAAAAGTGCGAATCGGCTAAGCGCGGCATCTTCGGTGACTACCTGCTGACAGAGTTCGCCCGCGCTGGCGTCGAACGCCGGGACATCGCGGCGCTATTCCCATCCAGAACGGGCAACCTGACGGGCTGTGTATCGAACTGGCTGTTAGGCTACAACATCCCGACGCCGGAACAGTACCAGGCCATGCGCGACTACCTGAACACCCACCACAAGAACGGACACGGTGAATACCTGCGCCGCGAGTACGAGGACCTGCGCCGCGAGTACGAGGACCTGCGCCGCCCGTTCAACGTATCCGAGACGGTGCCTTACACTGACACCTGGGACTTTGCCACGGTGCAAGCCTACGAAGGCAAGCATCCCGCCGAGAAGCCGCTGGCCCTCATGCAGCACATCATCGCGGCCAGCACGCGACCCGGCGCGCTAGTCCTCGACCCGTTCTGTGGCAGCGGGACCACGTTGGACGCGGCCCGGCAGTTGGACCGCCACTACATCGGCGGCGACATGGACGCGCACTGGTGCCGGGTTGCCCGCGCGCGCCTGGCGCGGCCCTGGCAGCTGCCGCTGGCGCTGGGCGCGTAGGGGCGCGGTTGCCATGTGCACGGAAGCGCGGGTTGCGCGGTGAGGGGAAATAGGCTATACTGGGGTGGTCTAGGCGCGTTAACATATGGTATGATTGTGCACAGAGCACCGTTGCGAACCATATGCGCCTAGACACCGCATGATCCTTTCGCAGCGGTGTTTTGTTTTCTGATTCCCGAACATCAAAAAGGCCGGACGCGAGTTAGGCAATCCGGCCACAGAACAGCGGAGGCTGCTCTACATGAATCATAGCACAGAAAACGAGATGCACCATATACCCATAAGCCAACTCCACCCCCACCCCGACAACCCGCGCGTTATCATGCGCGATGACGTGGTGGACAGCATAGCCGCACAATTGGCAGACGCGGGCGCGTTCGATCCCGCCCACGCGCTAATGGTGCGACCGTTGGCAGACGGGTATCAGATCATCCAGGGGCACCATCGGCGGCTTGCCGCAGAGAAGGCCGGAATCGAAACACTGCCGTGTTGGGTCCGCGAAATGTCCGACGACGACGCCTATATGCAGCTGGCGCTGGGCAACGCGCAAGGCGAACTGTCACCGCTGGAGATTGGCATACACGCGCTTCATGCGGTGGAACCATCCGGCGGCGGGCGGGGGGTTGTTGGCGGGCTGGCAGAATATGCGCGGGTGGTGGGGAAAACCCATCAGTATATCAGTCAACTAAGGGCGGCAGCGGAAGTTTTGCGGGAAGTAAAACCTGCAAGTCAACTTGCAGGTTTTCAAGACAAGTCCCAGCACCTCTTTGCAATACACGACGCTGATAAATCGCTATGGCCTGCACTCGTGGCGCTAGTGACCGATGAGTCTAAGAAGCCCAGCGTCAAGCAGGTGTCCGAATACGTCAAACAGGCAAAGGCGTTTAAGGACGCGCTGGCCAAGATAGACCCCGAAACAGGCGAGAAGGGGGTAACGCCATGGGCCGATGTCTTCTTGCCGCTTGCGCCGCTGTTTGAGGCAAGCCTGGATGAAAAGCGCAAACACGTTGCACCGCAGAACGTGACGGCGCTTGTACAAAAAGCGGATGCCATAGCCGATCTAATCGCCACCCATGCCGCCACGCTGAACGCGGACAACTTCACCTACACGGTCAAGGGCTTTACGGAATGGCTGCGCGAGGGCGTTGGCACCTATGCCTGGCATCCGTCCAACCTCGAAGACTACCGTTCAAAAGTTGTCGCGGCGGCAATCGAGGCGGCAAAGGCGGAGGTTCCGGAACCGGACCCCCAGCCTGGTGAATGGTGGCAACTGGGGCGACACATGCTGTATTGTGGCAATACGGGCAGCGCGGCATTTGTAAGCGCCCTGCCCCAGTCCGCATTTGCTTTTGCGGACCCGCCCTACAACGCCAACGCCGCCGAATGGGATACGGGGTTTGTGTGGAACCACGACTGGCTTATTGATAAGGCGCCCATTGTGGCCGTGACGCCTGGCATTGGTTCCATTGCCGCGTTCTACACCGAACAGGTAGACATGCCCTATGTATGGTCTATGGCGGCATGGATTACAAATGGCATGACGCGCGGGGCGCTGGGGTTCGGGAATTGGATTTACATAGCCCTATTCTCGACACTCAAGAGCCTTGACCAAAAAGCGCAGGACGTTATCCGGCTGACTATCAAGACGAGCCAAACAGAGGAGACGGACCACAAGGGCCGCAAGCCCGCCGAGCTGCTGGAACATCTGCTTAATTTGTTCTCCCAGCCAGGCGATACCGTCATTGACCCGTTCCTGGGTTCTGGAACTACGCTGTTCGTGGCCGACGAAACTGGGCGCACCTGCTTTGGAGGTGAAATCAGCCCGGAATTTTGCAAGGCCATCATTGAGGCGTGGCAAGAAAAAACCGGACTGGCTGCCCAAAAATGGGAATCCGCCGAAATTGAAAAGGCGGTGGCATAATGGCCAGCACGGTTTACGAAACTCAAAACGCCGAATTTTCCAACGCGGCGCACCTCGCCGCGCAGACCTTGCTTTATCCTGCGATATTCAAGACGGATGCAAGCAAGTTGAAGTTCGAGAGCACCTTGCTTGAAGACAGCGCGCGCGGAGCCATCCTTGACGGCGAAATGGGCGTTGACCGCATGGTGCACGTTGAGGTAGAAAAGCTACATCAGCCGCTTGTGTTCACGGTACAGGAAAGGTTTCGCCGCCCAGAATGGTTAACATGGCAGGACCTAACCGTCACGGAGTGGAACAACGCATCATCCCTTCCGAGCGAACTGTATAAAATCAACGCGGGGCTGTTTCTCTATGCCTACTATGACGAAACGGCCAAAGCCTTTTGTGATGCCATCTGCATAAATACAACCGGCCTCATGCAGTGTATTGCGACCGGTGGCATCACGTACACGAAACGACGCAATAAGAAACAGCAGGACTTTTTGGCCTTCAAGTTCGATGCATTGCACAAGGCCGGACTCGTAACCTACCGACTAAAGGAGCCAGCCAAGCCGGAGCCGGTATTCTCTCCAGAAGCCGTGCGCGCGCAAATCCTTGCGCACTACGGTTCACAATCCTTTATGGGAATGCGCTTCCTTAACGAAATCATGGGTGAATTGCTGAATCAAGGCAAAAAACCTCAAGAGGAAGTTGCAGCCTAACCTCCATCCGCAGCCCACAAAAAAAGCCCATGTGGCACATGGGCAAGGCGGCGAGTCACGCATGAGGGAGGCTAACCAACATGCGCAACTATCAGAATCATAGCAAGGAATTGCCAGATCGTCAAGGGAACATGCCACAACCGGCGGGTTTCTATCCAGACTTAACCGGGCGCGATCTACTAAACCACCTGTTTAGTGACGTTCCGGCGGGCGTGTTCATCGAGATCACTTACATCTTACCGCGCGGCCTGGAACGCGTCGGCCCCTCCCCTATCACCGACAGTTACGCGCTGTGGAAACAGCCGTTAGACTGGGACCGTATCAAAGCCATGAACGAAAAAGGATACGGCGTTTATTACAGCTTAACGCCAAAGACAAAACGCACCCAGCGCGGCAAGCGGAGCCGGGAACTGGACGCGGCGTATTGTTCGGCGTTGTGGGCGGATGTGGACCTGCAAGCGAATCACTACGCTGATAAGGACGCCATCCATGCGGCGTTGTCATACTTTCGCCCTGCCCCCACTGCGCTGGTAGACAGCGGCGGCGGGCTGCATGCCCTCTGGCGCATCCATCCGGTGGAAGTCACGCGCGACAGCCTGCCCGCCCTGAAGGCCACGCTGCGCGGGCTGGCGCTGGAAGCGAACGCCGACACTAGCGTTGGGGAGTTAGCACGAGTGCTGAGACTGCCCGGTACGGTGAACACGAAACCGGAGCGCAACGGCGCCACGTGTGACGTGCTGGACATCCTGCCGTGGACGTATGACCTGTCCGAGTTCCACCCCTACCGCGTGCTAGGTACCCCCGACGAGCGCCCGATCAACAGAGAGTTCACCGCCCACAAGCCAGCCGACACGCCCCGTTATGTGGCATGGTATCTCGACTCGCCCCACCCGCAGGGAGAGCGCAACAACTCCCTGAATTGGGCCGCATACAAGATGCACAGCGACGGGTACAGCCAGGTGGAGGCGGAGGCGCTACTGCTGCCCCGTGCGCTGGCCGACGGGCTGAGTGACAAGGAGGCGCTGCGGACCATCGCCAGCGCGTTTGGTGCCAAGCGGGGCGCGCCATCCTACGTTGGCAAGGGGGACCGGCTGCGCATGGCGGCGGGTGACGTAGCGCGGCGCGTGATGCGCCGGATCGGCGGCGAGTCATGAACGCCAAGACGATCACTGAACAGGAAATTACCTGCATATTGACGGGCGCCTATATAGGCGATCACGCGCCGATATTCAAGGGTTGCGGCAACAACCCCCTGCCAGGATATGTGTATTTCCTTCGGGGAAACAATGGCTACACCAAAATCGGTGAAACCAATCACCTGACGCGCCGGCTGGAAACTCACAAGAAGCGATGGACTGGCGAATTCGCGTTCGAGCTGATATGGGTGATCATAACCCATGATCGGTGGGGGTTGGAAAACAGGCTACACAATGAATTTGCGGACAAGCGGCGCAAGAGAAAACAGGGGGACTGGTTCCTGCTAACCGACGAAGACATAGCAGAGCTACGGCAGCGTTTCCCCTGCCCACATATCAATCCATCCGGGGAGGCCAACCATGTCTAGCTACTTCGACGGATGGACCAGCGGCGAGGCCGCCGATCAGGACGTGATAAAAGTGAAGCGCGTCTATATTGATATGTGCGGCGGAAACCTTGTTGATGCCGTACTGTTCAGCCAGATCATGTACTGGCATGGCAGAGACAAAACCGGCAAGACGCGTCTTCGTGTCGAGCGAGATGGACACTGGTGGTTGGCGAAGCGATACGAAGACTGGAATGAGGAATGCCGAATCAATGCCAATACCGCGCGCGACGTGATCAAAAGGCTGTGCGATATCGGGCTGCTGGAAAAGAAAATCTTCCACTTCAAGGGGCGTCCGATAGTTCATATTCGCATTGTACATGAGGTATTCCAACGGTTAGCAGAAGCGGCACTGGAGACCAAACGACAAGCTGAAGAGGCCAATTCTTCGCTTATCCTACGGGAGCCATCAGATGGATATGATGGTAGCCATCAGATGGATACTACGGGAACCGTAGGATACTATACAGAGACTACAGACAACGAAAAAGATACGCCTAACGGCGTAGAGGTGCCGGACGAGGTGACCACTGGCACCGATGGAACCACTGAGAAGCCCACGAGTGATCGCGTTGCCATCCGCCAGGAGGTGATCGATGGCTGCAAGTTCGCGGATTCGGTGCGGAACGAGAAGGAACTATATGGGCGATCTGGCCGAATCACGCGTTACCTGATGGGACAGCCTGCCGTTGAACACAAGGTTACCTACACCGTGGTACACGAACACTGGCGCGCCAAGCCGGGGGACTTTACGCGATTCGTCCAATACTGGCGCGGCAAGTACGGCGATGCGGATGTCCCGCGTTCGCTGGAGAAGTTACACGAACGCTGGTGCGAGTGGCGAGAGGCCGAGGACCGCCAGCAAGCCAGGCTACAGAAGCAACTGGACGCCACGTCACCCACCCTACAGGCCGAGTCCGTGTTGTATGGCGGGACGGAACAGGAGGCGGCATGATGGGGGGCTACCTGGACAAGTGGCAGCGAACAGCGGACGACTTCCTGTCGGTGGCGCTGGTGCAACCTACCGCCTGGCAGACGGCGATGGACCGGGGCGTGAAGGTTGAAGACCTGCCGGACGGCGCCTGGATGGAGACCTACCGCGCGATTCTGGACCTGCGCGCCGAAGGGATCAAGCAGCCCGGCCCCGCAGTGCTGGCGGATACGGTTGTTGCGTCGCGGTGTGGTACGGCGGTGTCGGTGGAGTTCGTCGCCACACGGCTGGCGCTGTGGGACGAATACCGCGAACAGACGTTTGAGGCCACCTGCGACCTGCTGCGCAAGTACGGCGGCGGGCACCGGCGGCTGCAAACGGCACAGATGGGCGTCGGACGCATCCGCGCGGCGCTTGAGAACGGCGCAGACGTAGACACAGCGACGAACGCCCTGCTGGACGGACTGCGCAACGAAAGCGCGCCGCGCCCTACCCTGTCCGATCTCGGTGACTTGATGGCGGTGGTTGACCAGCATCTGGAGGAACCGCCCGCGCGCGGTATGGAGACGGGCGTACACGTGCTGGACGACTGGATGCGGGGCATGATGCCGGGTGAGAACATCTACTGGGTGGCGCCGTACAAGTCGCGCAAGACCTCCGTCCTCGCCAACATCGTGTTGAACATGGCGCGCGAAGGGCGGTCCACTACGCTGATCTCTCTGGACGAATCGGCGGTGCGCTTCACCTACCGCATGATGGCGCTGTGCGTGGCCGAATACATGTGGAACAACGGCCTATACACCCAGACCACGATGGTGAACGGGCAGACGCTACCGCTGAACGTGATCGACGGCAAGATGATCCGCCGCGCGGGGGACCGCTGGCGCAAGTGGCTACCCGAACAGCAGGCGGCGCTGTCCTACGCGCGCTCCGAACTGCGGGCGCTGTCAGGCATGGTGCGCATCTATGACCAGTCGCACGGCGCTGGGTCGCTAGCAAGCATCAAGCGGCTGATCGACCTGGATATGGCAAAGTACGGCGGGGTGGAGTTCGTCGCGGTGGACCACATCCAGCGCCTAACGGACGGTGACACCACGTATGACAAGGTGGAGTCCGGCTCGGCGCGGTTGCACGACATCGCGGGCGAGACGGGCGTGATCATGTGGGTACTCAGCCAGCAGAACGAGAACGCGATCAAGGGCGGGGATGATGGCTGGTCACCGCAGGCCAAAGGCGGTGGCGGCGTCGCATCGAACGCAGACACGGTGTTTGTGAGTAAGTACAAGGTGGGTACGGTCGAAGACCCGCGTTATGTGCGGGTAGACATCAAGCTGGCGCGTGAGGCAGACTGCCCCGCGACGGCATACCTGGAGATTCACCCGGCCAGCGGCTGGATTACACCGCGCCGTGTGGACTTGAAGACGATTCAGTTTGATGAGACGCGCGCGCGAATCACTGGGCAGCGGCCCGACGCCGCGCCCGCGCCGCTGGACCTGGGGTAACGGAGACTGAGGAGGCAGCATGTACAGCAAAACGATAGTCGTAGGCCGCGCCGGACGGGACGCGGATGATGACAGCTTGCGCATATTCCCCGCGCATGGTACAATCGCGTGAATACTCAAAACGAACGACGACAGCAGGTGCTACTAACACCGCTGCCGTCTGGCGACTACTCCGACTGTGACGGAGCATCGCGTGCGGACATTGTAACACGCGCGGCGATCCTTCACAAGAGGGCATCGCCGCTTATGCTATATGGAGCGTGTGCAATGTCTGAACAGTGGAAGGCAATACCGGGGTATGAGGGCGTGTACGAGGTTAGCGACCAGGGGCGCGTGCGGCGTATCGGCAAGGCAAAAGGTGCGCAGGTGGGCCGCATTAAAAAACTCACGACAAAGGCAAATGGATACGTTGTAGTTGGCATGAAAAACGGTAGTGTGCGGCGCGTGGAATACGTTCACAGGCTCGTCATGTTAGCTTTTGCTGCCAGTGAGTCAGGAAGGAATGAGGTCAATCACATTGACGGTAATCCTCAAAACAACCGTCTCGAAAACCTTGAGTGGGCGTCGCGCTCTGAAAACCAACTACACGCCATTCATGTTCTAAAATCGTGTTCGCCCAGCGCGTTGCCAGGGGAAAGAAACCCTCAATCAAAGTTGACCGAGGCTCAGGTTCGTCAAATTCGGGAACTATACAAAACGGGTCAATATTCCAGTCGGGAATTGGCTGATATGTTCGGGGTGACTAAAAGCCCCATCAAGCAGATTATTCGCAGAAAAACATGGAGGCATGTGTCATAAATGGCAGGCTATCAGCAGACGATCATCATCGGCAATCTAACGCGCGATCCGGAACTCCGGTACAGTCAGGCTGGCGTCGCCGTGGCAGATTTCACAGTGGCGGTGGATCGCGTCTGGACCGACCGCAACACGAACGAACGCCGGAAGGAGACGGAATACTTTCGGGTTTCGGCGTGGCGTAGTTTGGCCGAAAATTGTCATACGTACCTGAAGAAAGGGTCGCAAATCATGGTGGCCGGGCGCATCAGCGCGTCCGCGTTCACGGGGCAAGACGGGGAACCGCGCGCGTCGTTGGAGTTGACGGCGCTGGATGTGCAGTTCCTGGGCCGTCGGGAAGACGACGCGGGTGACGGGGAAGCGGACGCAGACAGGGTGCCGTTTTGATGGCTAGACTACGCGGGGCGGTGCGCGAGGCGGCGCTGGCTGACGTGGCCCGCTTGCGCGCGGACGGGGCGACGTGGCGCGAGATCGCGGCGGCGCTGGGCCTGACGCGGGCGCAGACGAAGCACCTGCTGCGCGAGGCGAAGGCGGCGCGCCCGGACGCACAGGCGCGGTTCCAGGTGGCGACCTACGTCTACACCGGCGAGAAGCCGCGCGAGACCGTGCCGCGCTTTACGGGTTGGCTGCGGCTGGCGGGGGACTTCATGGTGATCAACGACCTGCACATCCCGGCGTGCAACTGGGCGTTTGCGGACCGGATGCTGGACGTAGCGCGCGCCCACCTGCCCCGCCCGCGCAAGGTGATCATCGCGGGGGACCTGATCAACGGCGATGCGCTGTCGCGCTGGCAGGACCTGGTGCTATGCACGCCACTGGCGGATGAACTGGACTACGCACGGCAGTTCCTGTCACACTTGGCCGGGACGTTTGACGAGATTTACGTCACGCGCGGCAACCATGAGAACCGGCTGCTGCTGTCGATGGAGGGCCAATTGCACGCGCCACAGTTCTGGCGGCTGTTCAGTGACAACCGGCGCACGCACTTCTCGATTTACGGGTATCTCGTGGTGGAGAGTGGCGGCAAGACATGGCGCATCTCGCACCAGCGCAACTACAGCCGCCTACCGTTGTCGGTGGCGCGGCGCATGGCGGAGAAGTACAAGGCGAACATGATTTGCGCGCATCAGCACCACAGCGCGCAGGGACGCGATCCATCGAACACCTATGCGCTGATTGACAGCGGTGGCTTGCACGACAGCGAATTGCTGGGCTATGTGCAACTGGACGATTCAACCGCGCCGATGATGAACAACGGCTTTGTGCTGCTGCGCGATGGCGTCGGGACGCTGTTCACCCCGGCGGAATACGCAATGACGGACTGGACGATGTGGCTGCCAGCGGCGGCCAGGAGGCAAGCTGCATGAACACCGGCGACGGCGTTAAACTCACCGAACGCATCCAGACGGCGCTGCATGACGTGCCGCCCGGCACCGGCGGCGTGGTGGTGTGGGCGGACAACGCGCGCGGCGTGGGCTGCGTGGCGTTCGTGGGACACGGGCAGGTGTACAACGTGCCGCTGGCGTGGCTGGTACCTGCGTGGGCCACGTGGCGGCAGCGGAAGACGAGGACGGCATGACCTACGCGACCGAGGCCTGCCGCTACGCCCGCCCGCTGCCCGCGCCCGTACGCGTGGAACGGCGCGCGCATACCGCCAAGACGTGGCAGCCCGTGACGGACGTGCTGGCGTGGGATGGGCGCGTGTTGACGCTGGAGGACGTGCCCGCGTTCGTGCTGGTGTCCGGCGCGCGCTGGCGGATTGGCGGGCACGAATACGACCAGGGGCTGCTACGGACGGACGGGCCGATCAGGGTGACGCTGCGGAGGGCGGCATAGGCGGAGAGGATAAGGACATGGAGAACAAACCAGTTGTAATCACGTTGTATCTCAGCAAAGGCGGCGTGGCTAAAAGCACGCTGGCGGCGTTGCTGGCGGAATATCTGGCGGCGGTGGGCTTCCGAACCGTGCTACTGGACCTGGACCGGCAAGGGTCGCAGTCGGAAATCTTCGACCTCGTATCGTCGGACGGGCTGGCGTCGGAAGTGCTGCACATGGTATTCAAGCGGCGCGTGGATATTCTGTCCGCGCTGACGCCGATTCCTGACGACCGCATACCGCGACTCGGCAACCGGACGCCGGGCGAGTTGTACGTGGTGCAAGGCGGGCCGCAGTCGAAAGAGGCCATTGACGAAATCCTTGCCAATCCGGTCCGGTTCAAGATTGCCAACACGCTGGACATTATTCGCCAGCCGGTGGCGGAACTGGCGGGCTTTGCGGATTTCGTGGTGATGGACATGGGACCGTCCGACCAGGTATCCGCGATTGCGGGGCTGGTTGCCACCGACGAGTTGATCATCCCGACGATGGCCGATTTCCTGTCGGTGTCGCGTATCGGGTCGGTATTGGAGGAGGTCGAGGTGGCGCGGCAAGCCAAAGACGATCTGCGCGTGCTGGGGATTGTGCCGGTGATGACGCGCTACTATTTCGGCGGCTTGCGCAAGTCCAAAAACGTGCAGGTGGGTGAGGAGTTCCTGAACGCCAACTATGCCGACCTGTTGTTAAGTGACAGTCGGGGCATGATCGACCTGCCCTACAACGAGGCGTGGCGTAACGTCATGTGGGCCGGGCAGAGTCTACTGGTCGCGGATGTGGGCGGCAAGGTGCGCGCGGATGCGTTGCGGTTCCTGTCTGCCGTGGCCGCGCAGTTGGGAATCAGCGAGGTAGACTATGCCGGATGACTTGCGCGACCTCATGAAACGGCGGGCCGCACAGAAGGCCGACGCTGGATTGCAGCGGATGCGCAGTCTGACCGCGCGCATGGAGACGGTAGACGGCGCGGTGACGCACGCGATACCGCTGGACTGGATTGTAGCCGATGCCACGATTCAGGTGCGCGTCGATGGCCTGGATATGGACCGCGTGGCAATGTACGCCGAACAGTTACGGCAAGGTGCCGAGTTTCCGCCGGTTGACCTGTTCCGAGAGGGCGATACCTACTACCTGGGCGACGGGTTCCACCGCTACGCCGCACATCAGGAAGCCGGGGCGGAGTCCATTCTGGCGATCATCCATCCGGGCGGCTTAGACGCGGCCTTCGAACATGCTGAGGCCGCCAACCTGGATCACGGTCTGTCGCTGACGAACGACGACAAGAAAAACATCCTGTTCCGGCGGCTGGACCGTGGGGTATGGAATCAGGACACGTCGCAGCGCGAGATCGGGCGGTTGTTTGGGGTGGCGCACACAACCATCGGACGGTGGCTGGATGAGTACGCCGGAGTGGTGCAAAAAAGCAGTGGTGCAAATGCACCATTAGCCGAAGAACACGCGAAGGCCAAAAAAGCATCGAGGCCACGAAAAGGCACCCGCGAGGCCAACAAAAAACGCGGCCCGACGGAGTTGCAGCTGCGCCAGCGGGCGGTACGTGACCTGCGTGCGGCGGCGGATGCGTTGCGCCAGTTGGGCATAGCGGGCGCGGCGGACGTGGACTTGTACGCGGATGAACTGGCGGCGGAGTGGGGGCTATAGCGCAGGGCGTCACGCCCGCGCGGGGAGTGAGGACGATGGGCCCTGTAACGGACGCAACAGACATCAATCGACAGTTCGCCGAAGCGGTGCGCGCTGTGCTGTTGCCCTGGAGCGAGCAGGTATCCGAAGCCCTGCGTGAGGTTGCGCGGGTGCTGGCCTGCGAGGGCATTCTTTGGCGAGACATTCCGCCCGCGTATCGCAAGCATGGCGGGCGGCGGCGGTCACGGCGCGAGATGCGTGACATCCGGGGGCGGCGTAAATATGGCGATAGCGCAGGGCGTGACGCCCGCGCGAGGAGTGAGGACGATGGGTGAACTTGGTACGCTGACGATGGAGCAAGTGCGGGCGATGGACAACGCGGCATTGCGCCTGTTGGTCGCGCGCCTGTTGTGGGAGACTGAGGTCATTGAGCCGGGCGATTCTATCACGGTTGCGGAGCGTGATACGGTGGGGCGCATCATGGCGCGTCGAATTGAGACACCTGATATTCCGCACTACCTGATACAAAGTGCCTTAGCCCCTGACTGGATAACCAGCCTGGATGATGCAATCACGCTGCTGGTGGGGCGGCGTGTGGAGCTTCAGAGTTCGGGTGCGGACTGGGGTGCCCGCGTCGGGCACTGGGTTGGCGGCGATGGGTGGGAACGGGCCGAAACGCCCGCCCACGCCGTGGCGCTGGCCTGGGTGGCGTGGAAGCTGGCGCAGGGGGGGTAGGGGACGATGGACGACACGATCCGCATTGACATTCCGCCGGGCTTTGTCGCTGTTGCTGTTCGTGCCGTGGCGGCTGAGGACATCCGCGCGGGCGACTACCTGGCGCTGACCAAAAATAGCGCCCGCAAGCCCCCGGCTTTAGCCGTGGGGAGTGTCACGTTCAAGCCGCACGGTATCTACGCTGCGCTGTTCCGGCTTGGCGAACATCCGCGACCGTGGTATGTGGCCGAACACGCCGCGCGCGCGGGAGAACAGGTGCGCGCGCTGATTCTGAGGGAGGGGGCATGACCAATATCGTCCGCTGCCCGTGCTGCGAGCATCTATTTGACGCTGACAACCATCCTGCACTGGCGCTGTCGCCTGTGGCGTTTGCCATCCTGACGACGGCGCCAGAACGCTTCCGGCGTGGTTCCCCTGTGTCTGTGGTGGCATTGGCTGCCGCTGCCAATTACAGCCCGTCCCACACCCGGCGCGGGCTGAACGAGTTGGTGATGCGCGGGTATGTGGCGCGCGTCCCCTATGGCCGCCGCCTGCGCCAGTATGCCGGTGTGCCATCGATGATGCTGTCGGAAGCCGTGCGTAGTATGGCGGCGTGATGACCAAAAATAGCGCCCGCAAGCCCCCGGCTTTAGCCGTGGGGAGTGTCACTATTTCTTCCGCGCATGTTTCCCCGGTTCCGGCAGATTGTCCAGCCAGCGCACACCGCGCCGCTGGGCATCCTCAGCCACGAGGCGGCGGAGGTAGGCGTTTAGCCCCTCAGCGCCCGCCAGATGCCTGGCGGTGGCGTGCTGTTCGACGGTGACAGTGGTGGTTAACTGTTTGCGGTCGGGTCGGCGGGGCATTTATTCAATCTCCTTTGCCCAAAAAACCAGCGGTTCGCCATCGCTGCCGCGCTTGATGGTGTTCAGCCATCCCTCTACGCGGACACGCGGGCGACTCCCGGCCATAACATTCATCAGGGGGTCGGCAGTCTTGAGGCCACAATCGGTTTCCATGAGGCTGACACCAGCTTCTGCGCGATCATCGCGGTAGTTGTAGCTATGCCCGTTGGCGGGGATATGTCCGTAACGCCAGCCAGTTACTTTGTGTGGCATCTCGCAGCCCAACAGTCCGGCCTCATAAGCGATTAATTCTTCTGTGCCAATCCACATCAGTTCAGCTTCGCCGTATTCAACGGCCTGGCGAACGCTGGTGTACATCTCGCTGTGGTTCTTGCCCATCTCGTAGTATTTTTCGATAGTCTGCTGGCGGTTCATTGTCCTGCCCCTTGTTTCTGTGTCCGTTCTATGCTTCCATTATAACATGGTGCTAGCACGCTGTCAAGTATAAAAGCGGGGAATTTTCCATTTTTCGCAAACTCTCATTTTGCGTTCTATTTTGTTCTATGCCGAGGCGGCGTAAGACGATTCTCCGCGACGCAAACTATCCCCCGAATGGCGAGTTGTTGACATTCCCCATAGTAAACTGTAAGTGAGGGGCATGTACTGGGCCAGCGAGACACAATGCTCTGATAGTCGGGCATGTTTCGCAAAGTGGCGATTGCCACAAGTAACTAAGTAGGCGTGTTGTAGCACGCCTATTCGTTAGGGTTCTGAGGGCGCGCCGGGCGCAACACACGCTTACTGGCTGTGCCGTGCGCCGGACAACGACCGGGCCGACAGCCGCCTTACGTTTACTGGCCGCGATGCGCGCCCTTAACCATACCCGACGACGCACGTTGACATCTTGCGTCGAGCCGGGTGGGACACACCCGTGTCGGATAACGTAGCCCCGCTGTTCGCTGCTTCGCGCGGCGGGCAAGGGCAAGCGTCCGACAGAAGCCCCCGGCTTTAGCCGTGGGGAGTGTCACAGCATACACGCCCGCGAGGGGCGCCGGGTCACTGTATCCTAGCAGATGCCAGCGACGACGCAACCGGCGCCGCCTTACTGCACCCGGATCGGACCGGGCGCGGGCACTGGCGCAGGGTAGCGGGAACCGGGCGTAAAGCCTGACCCGGCAGTGACCGCAAGCCCTGGCACGTCCACCCTCTCCGACGGGCGCGGTGATCACCGGAATGCACCGCGCCCTGGGGCGGGGGTAGGGGAGATGGCGGGATAACGGTGGCATTCACGAACAAGCAGCAAGCCTTCATCGATGAATACCTGAAGTGCTGGAACGCCACAGAGGCGGCGATTCGTGCTGGCTATTCGGAGAAAACCGCGTATTCCATTGGGCATGAAAACCTGAATAAACCTGATATAGCCGAAGAAATCCAGCGCCGGGTTAGTGAACGCGCTATGTCTGCCGACGAAGTGCTAATCAGGCTGGCGGAACAGGCGCGCGGCGCGGTGGAAGAGTTCATCGACGTGCAGGCCAACCTGCCGTTTTTTGACTGGGAACGCCTACAGGAGTCCGGCAAGCTGCACCTGATCAAGAAGATTAAGTACAACAGCGACGGGCGCCCAGAGGTCGAGTTCTACGACGCGCAGGCGGCGCTGGTACACATCGGGCGCGTGCATGGCCTATTCACGGACAAGCGCGAAGTCAGCGGGCCGGACGGCGGGGCGCTGCGGGTGCGCGTGGTGTATGACGATGAGGTGATGCCGCTTGACAGTGGCGACGGCACTCCCGACTGATGTTACGGTTCGCATCCGGCGGCCCCATGCGCGACAGCGGGAATTTATCTATTCCCCCGCCAAGCGCCGTGTAATCCGGGCCGGACGGCGCGGCGGCAAGACGACCGGCATCACTATCCTGGCGGTATTGGCGTTCATGGACGGGCGGCGCGTGCTGTATGCCGCGCCCACGCAGGAACAGCTAGATCGCTTCTGGTCTGAGGTTAAGCGCGCACTGCGCGAGCCGCTAGAGGCGGAGCGGTACTACAAAAATGAAACGCTGCACATCATTGAGGTGCCGGGAACAGAAAACCGCTTGCGCGCCAAGACGGCATGGGACGCGGACAGTTTGCGCGGTGATTATGCCGATCTGCTCATTCTGGATGAATACCAGTTGATGAGCGAGGAAGCCTGGGGCCGCGTTGGGGCCCCGATGCTAGCTGACAACAACGGTGATGCGGTATTCATCTACACGCCGCCGTCGCTGCACAGTCGGTCGCGCACTAAGGCGCGCGACCCGCGCCATGCCGCCAAGATGTTCAAGCGCGCCCAGGCGGATAAGTCAGGACGCTGGGCCGCTTTTCACTTCACCAGCTTTGACAATCCGCATATCAGCCATGAGGCGCTGGAAGACTTGACTGAGGACATGACGGCGCTGGCTTATGAACAGGAAATCATGGCGGAGGACAAGGACGAAGCACCGGGTGCGCTGTGGTCGCGGACCATGCTGGAAGACCTGCGGGTGTCGCCGTCGCAGGTGCCCGATCTCAAGCGCCTCGTGATTGGCGTAGACCCGCCCGGCGGCGCGGTTGAGTGCGGCATCGTGGCAGCAGGCCTGGGGGAAGACGGCCATGCCTATGTACTCGAGGACGCCAGCCTGCTGGCGGGGCCGGGGGAGTGGGGGAAGACAGTCGTTGAAGTCTACCACCGGCGGGAGGCCGACCGCGTGCTTGGTGAAAAGAACTACGGGGGCGATATGGTTGAGCACACTGTTCGGACGGCGCCGGGAGGGAAAGACGTGAGTTATCGCAACGTGACGGCTACACGCGGCAAGGCCGTCAGGACAGAACCGATTGCCGCCCAGTACGAGCACGGCAAGGTCCATCATGCGGGGCGCTTTCCGCACCTGGAAGACGAGCAGTGCAATTTTGAGCCGGGGGTTAGCGGACCGTCCCCCAACCGCCTCGACGCGTTGGTGTGGGCGCTGACGGAGTTGATGCTGGGACCGGGAACTGAGGCGACACATACGCCGCAAAACCCGTTTTTTAATTAGGAGGCTGGAATGCCACAAGCGCAGACAGTACGCGAAATCTTCAACACCACGCTGAACATCCCGGCGGGGGGGACAGTGACCAGCGAATACGTGACTGTTGACCAGCGCAAGCACGGCGCGGCCATGATGGTCTACATCCCGTCGGGCTTCAACGGCCTGTTGCAGTTCAAGGCGTGTGACACGCCCGACGGCACGTATGAGCCAGCCTACGACAACGACGGCACCCTGATGCAGATTGACCCGGCGAGCAAAATCCTGCCGTCGTGGCACATGGTGCCCATCGATATGTTTCCAGCGCACTACGTCAAGGTGGCATCGGTAGCGTCGAGTGCTGGCACGGCAGGCACGGCACAGGATGCCGCCCGCGCGCTGCGCGTGATGGGGCTGTCGTAATATGCCCGCCGTCCCGGCACGGTACACGCCTCCCACGGACAGCCGCGACTCGCGGGCGTTCGATGAACGGGTCAGCGAAGAGCGCAAGGCGCGCAAGACGCTTATTGACCTGTACTGGCGCTATTACGAGGGGGAGCACCACAAGCCGCTGACTGTGGCGCCGGGCAAGCGCGATGACAATGTCATCATCAACCTGTGCGCCCAAGCGATAGACAAGGGCGTGGCGTTTTTTGCGCCCGACAAGCCTACGCTGCTGTTCCCCGGCGAGACGCCACAGCCCGGCGATGAGACGCCTGCCCAGCAGGCGCTGGAGGCGTTTTGGGAACACGCGGACCTGGAAGCGTTCGTGACCGACGTGGCGCTGGCGGGGTTCGTGAGCGGGCATCCGTTTTGCAAGCTATTGCCCTCCGAGCGCGATGGCGACCCACCCGGTGTGGCGGTATTGGATACGCGGCACGTGACGGCTATGTGGGACATGATGAACCCCCAGCGGGCGCTGTGGTACCGGCTGGAGTGGGAACTGGACAGCGAGACGACGCGCCGGCAGGATATCGTGCCGGACTGGCTGCTGGTCGAGGGGGAGAACGTCCCGACCCATGACCCGGATAGCACCTGGACCATCATCGAATACGAGAAATCGCGCAAAACACAGAACAAGTGGGCTGAGCAGGGGCGCGACGCCTGGGCCTATCCGTTCAGCCCGATTGTGCAGTGGAAGAATGGCCCAGCGCCGCACAAATTCTATGGCCCGTCCGATCTGCGGCACTACCGGCTGAACGACGCGGTCAACTTCGTGGCGTCCAACAGCCTGCGGATTATCAAGTACCATGCCCACCCGCGCACGATTGGTGTGGGCGTGAATGCGGACCAGGTGAAGGAAACGAGCATCGACGGCTTTTTCAGCATCCCGGATGGCACCTCAGTGCAGAATCTGGAGATGCGCGGAGACCTGGCTTCCTCTATGCAGATGCTGGACCGGCTGCGCAGCGCATTCTTCACGCAGATGCGGACGGTCGACTGGTCGGCGCAGAAGGACAAGGTAGGACAGCTTACCAACTTCGGCCTGCGCGTGCTGTTCGATGACATGATGGAGCTGACCGAGATGAAGCGACGCGTCTACGGGCAGGGCCTGGCGGAAATCAGCCGCCGCGCCGTCATTATGATGGGCTTCGAGGCACCGGAGTCACCGTTCCTAGAATGGCCCGATCCGCTACCGCAGGCGCGCATGGAACTTGTGCAGGCCGCGCAGATGGAGCAGCAGCTCGGCTTCACCAGCAATCGGACGCTGGCGACGGACCTGGGCAGAGACTTCGATGAGGAAGTCGAGCGCAAGAGCACCGAGGCGCAAGAAGGCGGTGATATGCTGGGGAGCCTGCTGGCGACGATTGGCCGGACGGGGGCATTTTAATGGGCCGCACACGGACCCCGACCCCGCTGGACCTGATCCGCGCCCGGACGGACTGGCGCGCACGGCTCGAGCGCGAATACCAGCCCACGTCTGAGCGGTTGCAGCAGAGCTATGCGCGGACGCTGACCCGCCTAGAAGCCGAAACCCTGCAACTTAACAAGCGCATCATTGAGATTTACGAGGCGGAAGGGCGCATTGCCGTCTCCGACGTGCGTGGCCTGCGCGCCTACACGAACCTGCAACGGCGTATCGAAGTCGAGATGGATGACTTCGCCCGGCTGGCGCGCGGCGAGACGGACTTGGTCGCGGGGCGCATGGCGGGCCTGGGGGCCGAGTCTGCCGAACGGCTCACATTGGCCTCAGCGGGGCGGTTGGCGCCAGAGGTTCGCGCGGCCTGGGTGCGCCCCAATCCCGAGGCGCTGGCGCGGCTCATCGGCTACACCGATAGCGATGCGTTCCGCGCCAAGTGGGGCGCGTTTGGGGAGAATGCGGCGCGCAATTTTGGCGACGTGTATCTGGCCGGCATCGCGCAGGGCAAGAATCCGCGCGTGATGGCGCGGATGGTGTCCAACTGGTATGGCGTGCCGTACGCGTGGGCCGAGAACAGCGCTCGCACGACGGCGATCTGGAGCCACCGCACCGCCAACCACGCGACGTATGCGGCCAACAGCCACATCGTGGAGTCGTGGATTTGGAGCAGCGCGCGCAGCCTGACCACGTGCGCCAGTTGCTGGGCGATGGATGGCCGCGAGTTCCCGGTGACGGAGGTGCTCAGGGACCACCACGCCGGACGCTGCGCGCCGGTGCCCAAGGTTCGCGGGGTGCCATTGGAGCGCGACCTGGGTCCGGATGCATTCGGACGACTGAGCGAAGCAGACCAGCGCGCGATTATGGGCGCGTCCCGGTATGAGGCACTGCGGCGCGGGGACATCGGCTGGGAAGACATGAGTCAGCGGTACAGCGACCCGGTGTTTGGCGAGATGCTGCGCGTGTCCGCGCTGCGCGACCTGGGGGTGCCGGCATGAGCGCCGGCACCCTGCTGAACGGCGGCAAGCCGCTGATCGTCACGTTCCGGGACCTGGTGCGCGCCACCGCCGGCTTCCATCACTGGGAGCGGCGCTATGTGGACAGCCTGCATGACGTGTGGAAAGCGCACGCGCCGACGCCCGACAGCATCGTCCGGCATCCGAAGGGGTACGACGAGCGCCAGTGGCAGGCGGGGAACCATGAGGCGCGGATTGTGCCGCCCACCGCGCTGGCGAAGTGGTTCCTGGATGTGTCGACGGCGCGCGGGATGCCGTTGGATTGGCGGCAGTGCTTGAACATGGCGGAGGGCCGCGCCGATTTGGGCGTGGACCTCCATGACAAACCGCTTTTATTCGAGACGAGGACAAGACCATGACGGATGACAAGGGCCAGACGCCCGTTCCCAACGTGCCAGATGCACCGACGCCCGAGAAGCCGGAACCCACGCCGGAGAAGCCCGAAGGCGATAAGCCGGCTGAGGAACCCAAGCTGTTTGACGCGGAGTATGTGCGCGAGCTGCGCAGTGAGGCGGCAAAGTACCGCGTCGAGAAGAAAGAGCTGGAGAAGCGGCTGGCGGACCTGGAAACCTCCCAGCGCAGCCGCGAAGAGGCCGAACTGGCCGACCAGCAAAAATGGCAGGAACTGGCCGACAAACGCGCCAAAGAGCTTGAGGCAATGAAGGCGCAACTGGACAGCCAGCGCATCGAGACGGTGCGCCTGCGCGTGGCCGCCGAATTCGGCCTGAACGTCCCGATAGACGATGGCGAAACGTTGGCCGATCGTCTGCGGGGCACGACCGAAGAGGAACTGCGCGCCGACGCGGCGAAACTGGCGAAATGGTACACGTCGCTGAAACCGGCCAAGGACGAATCCCCCGATAGTCCGGAACCCGAGAAGGCGCCGCCCACAACGCCAGGGGCAGGACGCCCACAAACGACGGCAGTCCCAGGTGGAAAGCCGGCAGGGAAGACGGACGAAGACCGGCGGCGGGAATACCTGCGCGGCTCGCAGGAGTCTCCGCTGTTTCAACCACCATCAGGTGGCGGCGTGGTCTGGAATTCCGGCAAACCCGACTAACGGCAGAACACACAGTAACAGGAGCGTGACGACATGACTGATTCTACCACCACGTCACTCAACAGCCTGTTCGCTGAGATTTACGAGGGCGCCTTGTTTGTGGCGCGTGAGCAAAGTCTCATGCCAGGCTTGGTGACGAACTACTCTGCAACGGGTATGCAGAACCGCAACATTGGGATTTACCCGACGCTGACCGCCCAGGAAGTGGACGAAGGCACCGACTACGCCAATGCCACGGAATGGACGAAGGACAGCAAGATGGCGCTGACGCCAAAGTCGGTGATCACCCAGGTGGTCCTGACCGACCAGCGTATCGCCACCGATCCCGATGATGCGCGCCGGGACGCGGCCCGCGAGATGGGCGGCGCCATCGCCACGAAGATCGACACCGATCTGCTCGACTTGTTCAGCGGGTTCGACAACACCATCGGCGCGGCAGGGTCGACCATGACCATCAAGCGCGTGGCCGCCGGCATCGCAAAGCTGCGCAACGCCAACGCACCGAATCCCATCTACGCCGTCCTGCATCCGTACCACTGGCACGATGTGTGGGTGGAGCTGGGACAGCCGTCGGCCAACCAGTCGTTCCTCGGTGATGTGGCCAATGAGGCCATGCGCCAGTGGTACGTCGGGTCGTGGATCAACGCGACGTGGTTTGTCAGCGCCAATATCTCGGTCGATGACGAAGACGACGCCTATTCGGGCCTGTTCAATCCCGAGGCGCTGGCGCTCGACACCCGCAAGCCACCGACCATCGAGCCGGAACGCGACGCGTCCAAGCAGGCTTGGGAGTTGAACATGACGGCCTGGTACGGCGTGGCCGAACGGCGCGGCGAGTACGGCTGCTATCTGTTGGGCGACGCTGAAGCGCCCGACGGGACGTAGGGGAGGACTGGCTGATGTTTGGGTCCAACAACGTTCAAACTGTGTCGTTCCATATCACCGATCCCGGTTCGGACGACAAAGACATCCATCTGATGCGCGCGCCGTCCGAATCGGACGTGACCATCAAGCGCGCGTATCTTACCGTCCAGGGCGCCCAGGGCGCGGGCAGTGCCACCGAGTTCGAGCTTCAGAACTGGGGCACCGCCGGCACGGCCATCAAGAGCAGCGGCGGCACGGTGGCCGCTGCGCTCGGTGGCACGGCAGCGGCGTCCCGCCTTTCGGCAGCCACCCCCGCGGCCTACACCATCAGCAACGACACGCTGGCGGCGGGCGAATGGCTGGTGCTCAACACGCAGGAGACCGGCGACTGGGTGGAAGTCCAGGCGACGATCTCGCTCGACTACGTCATCGGCAAGGGCAGCTAGCCCACCCGCGACGTTCGCAATGGGGCGGCGTGAGGCCGCCCCGCCTATCCCATCCCAGGAGGATGTGTTGGCTAAAATCATGATTCATTCGAACGCGCCGCAAGTGCCCACCGGCTACGCCAACCAGGTGGCGCTATTCGCGCCCCTGCTGCAAGAGGCGGGCCATGATGTGGTGATCAGCGCGTTCTATGGCTTGCAGGGCGCCGAACTCACGCTGAACGGTATCCGGGTGATACCGGGCGGCTACGACGAGTACGGCAATGACATTCTGCGCGCACACGTTGAGGCGCACCAGCCGGACCTCATCTGGACGCTGATTGATGCCTGGGTGCTGTGGCGCGACACGGTCGCGGACCTGCCGGTTGCCATGTGGGCGCCGGTCGATCACGACCCCATTCCGCCCGCTGTGGCGGAAGCGCTGAGTGCCGCGCGCTGGCCGGTCGCCTATTCGCGCTTCGGGGAGCGCGAAATGAAGCGGGCTGGGTTGGATGCCCTCTACGTTCCGCATGGCGTCGACTGCGACCTATTCGCACCCGCTGACCGGGGCACGGCGCGCCAGCAGTGGGGCGTGCCGGATGACGTGTTCCTGGCCGTCACGGTGGCCGCCAACAAGGGCCTGCCGTCACGCAAAGGGTTGGACCGGCTGCTCAAAGCCTGGGCGCGGTTTGCGGAGACGCGGCGGGATGTTCTGCTCTACGTGCACACCTTCCCGCTGCCCAACTACAACGGGCTGGACCTGTTACAAATTGCGCGTTTCTATGGTTGTGAGGACACGGTGCGCTTCCCCGACATGGCGCTGTTTGCCACGGGGGGCTACACGCCGCCCGCGCTGGCCGCGCTGTACAACGCGGCGGATGTGTTCGTGCTGCCCAGTATGGGAGAAGGCTTTGGCATCCCCTTGGTCGAGGCGCAGGCCTGCGGGTGCCCGGTCATCACGACTGACTTTACCGCCCAGGCCGAGCTGGCGTTCTCTGGCTGGAAAATCCCGATCGGATGGGCGGATCGCGTCTGGACGTACCAGGACAGCGAACAGGTCAGTGTCAAGCCCAGCGCCATCCTGTCGGCCCTCAAATGGGCCTACGACGCGCGCAGCATTGACGAGCTACGCGACAAGGCCCGTGAAGGAGCGCTGTCCTACGACGCGCGACGGGTGTTCAAGGACTATATGCTTCCCGTCCTGGCGCGGATGCTCGAGGAAGTCGGGGCGGTGGAGGTGGCTGATGCGCGTGTTACTGCATAGCGAGTCGCCCCTGCGACGCACGGGCTACGGCGTGGCCACGAACCTGACTGCGCGACTGTTGACAGAAGCCGGGCACGAGGTGTTTGTGTCGACTTTCCAGGGACACGCGGGCCTGCCTGTGGTCTTCGGCGGTGTCCCGTTACTTCCGCCCGGTGTGGACCGCTACGGGAATGACGTGCTGGAGCACTATGTGCGGCAGTTTAAGCCGGACGCGCTGGCGCTGCTGCATGACATCTTCGTGATTCGTCCGGAGATTCTGGAACGCATCCCGGCGGCGGCCTGGACGCCGGTCGACCAGGCGCCGGTTCCGCCCGAGCACCTGCCCCACCTGCGGGCCTGCCGCTACCAGATGGCCTACTCCCGGTTTGGTGAGCGTGAGATGCGCAAGGCCGGACTGGACCCGCTGTACGTACCGCTGGCGTTCGATGAGGACGTGTACCAGCCGATGGATCGGCACGAGGCACGCCAGAAAGCGGGCGTGGATGACGCGGCGTTCTATGCCGTATTCGTGGGGACGAATCTGGACATTCCGTCGCGCAAGAGTGTTGACCGCGTGCTGAAGGCGTGGGCGCGCTTTGTAGAGACCCGCCCGGACGCGGTGCTGTATATGCACACCAACCAGACCGACGCCGACGGCGGCTTTGACCTGAACGTTTTAGCCGAACACTATGGCATCCTGCCGCGCAATCTGCGTCTTGCTGAAGTCTACGCGCTGCGCTGTGGTCGCTATACGCCTACGGCAATGGCTACGCTCTACAATGCGGCGGATGTGTTGCTGGCGCCGTCGCGGGGTGAAGGCTTCGGCCTGCCCGCCCTGGAGGCGCAGGCCTGCGGGTGCCCGGTCGTGGTGTCGGGGTTCAGCAGCCAACCCGAGTTGTGTTTCGGGGGGTATACCATCCCCGTCGACCCGTTCGATGACCTGACGTGGTCCGGGCGCGGCGGGGAACAGGCGGACATCCGCGCGGACCAGATTCTGGCGGGCCTGGAATGGTCCCACGAACAGCGCGGGAATGAGGCGTTACGGACGCAGGCGCGCGAGGGCGCGCAGGCGTATGCAGGGCGGCGGATACGGGACCGCTACCTTCTCCCGGCATTGGCCTTGATGGCCGAGACGAACCAGACCCAGGAGGTCGCATGAACAGTCTATCGGTCATTGGACTCGGCAAGTTGGGTGCCCCGATGCTGGCGGTGTTCGCCGGGGCGGGCTTCGACGTGATTGGCGTGGATGTGGACGAAAGCGCGGTTGACGCGATTAATGGCGGGCAGTCGCCCGTTGACGAACCGGGCGTTGACGAGTTGCTGGCCGCGCACTTCGGGCGCTATACGGCCATAACCGACACGCGCGCGGCGGTGCTGACCACTGATGCCACGTTCGTGATTGTGCCGACACCCAGCGGGCCGGACGGCGGTTTTACGCTCGAGTACCTGGAGCCGGTCTGCCGGGAGATTGGTACGGCGCTGCGCGAGAAGGACGGATATCACCTGGTGTCCATCGTGAGTACCGTCATGCCGGGCCAGACGGACCAACTGTGCGAGGCCATCGAACAGGCCAGCGGCAAGACACACGGGCAAGGCTTCGGCCTGTGCTACAGCCCGGAGTTCATCGCGCTGGGCAGCGTGGTGCGCGACTTGCAGCATCCGGACTATGTGCTGATTGGCGCGACTGACAGCAAAGGCATGTATGAACTGAACGCCATCTATCGCCGTGTGGTGGGGCCGGGCGTGCCCATCGTGCTGACCAACCGCATCAACGCCGAAATAACGAAGATCGCGCAGAATGCGTTTATCACGATGAAGATCGTGTTTGCCAACCATCTCGGGACGCTGTGCGGGGCATTTCGCGGTGCGAACGTGGACGACGTCACCCGAGCGCTGGGACATGATCGACGCATCGGACCGCACTATCTGCGCGCCGGCACGGCCTACGGGGGGCCCTGCTTCCCGCGCGACAACAAGGCCCTGAGCACGGCGGCGGAACGGGCGGGCGTGGAGTTCCCGCTGGCCACGCACGTTGACTTTGCCAATACCAGGTCGATAGAGCTGCTCGCCGAGCGTGTTCGAAGTTCAGGGTCGGGGACGGTGGGCATCCTGGGGCTGTCTTACAAGCCGGGCACAGCAGTCTGCGAAGAAAGCGCCAGCCTGCATCTGGCTGAATACCTGCTGGGCATGGGGCGCGCTGTCATTGTCTACGACCCGCTGGCAATGGATGAAGCGCGCAAAATGCTAGGCGACAGCGTGAAATATGCCGAGAGCGCAGCGGAGTGCATCAGGCAGGTAAATGTAATTGTGGTTATGCATCCCGAAATGCAACTGACAACATCGCTACTAGATGGGATAGTTGTTATTGATCCTTGGCGCACTTGGTATAACCTGGCATGTCTGTATACACCAAATGACAATTGTACCTATATCCCACTTGGCATTGGCCCACAACGGGCCGCGCAAGGGCTATTATCCGCTGGGGGTGGGTCATGTTGACTGAGCCCTTCTACAAGGCCAGCGAAGTGGACTTCGTGCGCGGTGATGCGGCGTTGCCCCGCGTGGCCACCGACAATGACCAGCAGTACGCCAATCCGCGTGGCGAAGTGTTGGCGGTAGGATTGGATCGTTGGCAGCGCGCCCAACAGGCCGAACGCGACGCCTGGATGGTCTACAACGAGGGGGTAGAGGACGCGCGCAATCACGAATGGGCGCGGGTGTTTGACGACTATGCGGCGCTGGCCGATGACCTGGGACACTTCATCGAATTGGGCTGCGGGCCGTTCACGAATGCCCGGCTGATATTGCCTGGGCGGCACGCGGCAAGCGTCACGCTGCTTGACCCACTGATTACCGAGTACCTGAAGCACAAGCATTGCCCGTATCGTGGTGGAAACTTGTGCGGACAGCGTGCCGTCCTAGTGCCGCTGGCAATTGAGGACTGGCACCCAGCGCCGGTGTACGACACGCTGGTGATGGTAAACACGCTGCATCACTGCCGGAATATCAGCGCGGTGTATGACCGCATCTGGCGTGCACTCAAGCCGGGCGGCGTGCTGGTGTGGGGCGAATGGCCGAACGAGGCTGACCCGGCGCGCGTGTTCGATGCCGAGCACCCGCTCACGCCACGGGCCGATACGCTGGAGGCGTTCCTGTCGCAATTCGAGCCGCTGTACCGCAACGGCTGGTTCCTCATCGGGAGGCGGCCATGAAGACGGCACTCGTGACCGGCGCCGGCGGGTTCATCGGGCACCATCTGGTCAAGTACCTGAAGGCGCGCGGGTATTGGGTGCGCGGGGTGGACATCAAGAAGCCGGAGTTTGAAGACACGGCGGCAGATGAGTTCTGGCAGCGCGATTTGCGCTTCATCACGGAGGTGTGGCCCGCGTTTGGGGAGAAGGGCTATCGTCCAGACGAGGACGAGCTCATTCCCGTAAGCGAGCTCATCCCGTTCGATGAAGTCTACGCGCTGGCCGCCGACATGGGCGGCATGGGGTATATCGGCGGGCATGGGGCGGACATCCTGAACCACAATCTGCTGATTAATCTCAACACGCTGGAGATTGCGCGACGGGCGAATGCGGGCCGCTACCTGTTCACATCATCGGCCTGTGTGTATCCCGAGGGATTGCAGCAGGACACCGCGGCGACGGCGCTGGCCGAAGACGACGCCTATCCCGCCGACCCAGACACGGATTACGGCTGGGAGAAGCTAACCACTGAGCGCCTGTGCCTGGCCTACGCCCGCGATTACGGGATGGACGTGCGCATCGCCCGCTTCCACAACGTCTATGGCCCGCTGGGCACATGGCGAGGTGGGCGCGAGAAAGCCCCGGCGGCGCTGTGCCGCAAGGTGGCCGAGAAGGTTGGGGCAAACGAATACATTCCCGGCGCGGGCAGCATCGAGATAGCAACGGGCGAGATGCGCCGCGTGGTGGGCATCGACATTTGGGGCGACGGCAAACAAACCCGCTCCTTCCTGTACATTGACGACTGCCTGGAGGCGCTCTACGCGCTGATGCAATCGGACTATCGCCAGCCGCTGAATATCGGCAGCAACCGCATGGTGAGCATTAACCATCTGGCGGACATCGTGGGCGCCTCGGCGGGGGTGGCCGTCGCCAAGAACTACGTCGACGGGCCGCAAGGCGTGCGCGGGCGCAACAGCGATAACACGCGCTGCGAGCAGGTGCTGGGCTGGCGCCCGCAGGTGTCGCTCGAAGTGGGGATATACCGCACGTATGCCTGGATAGCGGAGCGGGTTCGGGAGGCGGCGCGCGCATGACCATTGTCCTGTTTGGCAGCATCACCGACCAGTCGCACCGCGGCGACGACGCCCACAACGGCGGCTACAAGGCCCAATCGCTGATGGTCAAGCTGCTGCGCCAGCACGGCGTCGAGGCGTACCGCGTGACGCGTGACGGCGGCCAGGTGCCCTGGCTCATCGACCCGCAGCCCGCGGTGAGCATCGACCAGGCGCGGGCCTGGCGTGACGAGGGGCGTGACCTGCGCGTGGCGACGACCTGGATAGCGGCGGCGGAGTTCTTGGCGCTGGCGGGCGACGACAGGCCGGCCTACTTCTACGACCAGGAGATGGCCTACACGACCCGCGGGCACTTCGCTGCGCTGCAAGCCTGGATGCCGCGCTTGCGGCTGGCGACGCACAACCGCATGACGCAGGCCTGGTACATGGCGACGTTCGGCGTGACGCCGCTGTACATCCCGGAATGGAGCGACTCTCAGGTATGGCATCCAGGCGACGAGGGCGAGGTGGACACGGTGGGCTACATGAACGAAGGCCCGCACACTGCTCGTCATATTCAACATATCCAACAGGCCGTGCCGCAAGCGCGCCTGATGGAGATTCGCGGCACCGAGCAGGACGTGCGAGACGCCATGCGCAAATGCGACCTGTTTCTGTCGATGAACACGGGCAAGCACCCGCTATGGGGCGAGGGCTGCCCGCGCGCCGCGCAGGAGGCCATGCACGCGGGCTGTGTGGTGGTGGCCTACGACGTGCACGGTAACCGGGAGTATCTGCACGACGGCTATAACGGCGTGCTGGTGCCGAATGGCGATTGGGCCGCGATGGCGAGTGCTGTCGCGTACCTGCTGCGCAACCCGGACCACAAAGAGGCTATGTGCGAGCGGTCGCTGACCTTCGCCCGCGAGGCGTGGTCTGAGGCGGGGCGCTGGCCGCTGCTACACAGGTGGTTGGAGCTATGATGACGCGCGACGAGTTGCAACGGCGAATTGAGGACTGCGGCGTGTCGGCGGGCAATGGCCCGGCGGGCGCGGGATGGGGCATCATGCAAAACCCCGCGGGACTCGCGGATTTCCTCGCTGCCATGCAGGCGCTGAATGTCCGGCGCGTATTGGAGTTGGGCACCGGTCCCATCGGTGGACTGGCGCGCTTCATGCAGATGGTTCTGGGCTGGGACGTGGTGAGCGTGGATATTGCACGGCCCACACCGCCGCCCACGTGGGACTTTATCGAGTTGCCGACCGAAGAGGCGAAAGGACTGTTCCGGGGTGGCGAGTTCGATATGGTGTTCATCGACGCAGACGGGTACCAGGTGCGAGAGAACCACGCCTGGTATGCCCACACGGCGCGTATCGTGGCCATCCACGACATTTGCAGTCCGGACCCCACCGCGCCGCAGCCGGGGTTTTGGCGGCGGCTGGCCTACGAGGGCGACGCGCTGAAGCCTGGATACTACGAGCACCCGGCAGGACCGGGGATTGGATGGTATTTCCGTGAATCGTGACGAGTTGGAACGCATCATGGGACCGGGCACGCGGGCGTTCATTCACCCGGATGAAATCGGCCCGCTGCAACACTGCGCGGCCCAGGCCACCAAGACGATTGTCGAGATTGGCACGGGCTACGGCGCCTGCGCGATTCTCATGCTGGCGGCGTCATCTAGGCGCGTGACGGTGCACAGCATCGACCCGTTCGTGCGCGATAGCCACGGCAACTGGCAGGCCAGTGCTGCCCGTGCGCAGGCGTGCGTGGCGAACGCCGCCGCGGCGCTGGGGTTCGATGCCGGGCGCTGGGCGCTGTACGACAAGTACAGCTATGACGTGGCGGCCACGTGGAAGCTCCCGGTGGACCTGCTGTTCATCGACGGCGATCACTCGTATGTCGCCGTCCGGCACGACTTTGAGACGTGGCTGCCCCACATGAAGCCCGGCGGGTTGGTGCTACTGCATGACTCGCGGCGCGTGCCCGGCACGCCCGGCCAGGTATTTGACCAGGGATGGCCGGGACCGACGCGACTGGCGGACGAGCTGCGCGTCGACCCGCGCGTGACGCTGGTGGATGAGGTGTACAGCCTCACGATTTGGAAGGTGGCAAATGACGAGGGTTAGCATCGTCATCCCGAGCATGAACCGCCCGGAGCGCCTGATGGCGTGCGTCACGCGCGCGCTGTGCACGACGGTGGGGCATGACGTGGAGGTCATCGCGGTGATTGACTGCGATGCCGCCAGCCGCGACCTGCTGGCCGGCCTGGGCGATGACCGCGTGCGCGTGCTGTTCAACGAAACGCGCCGGGGCGCGATTGCCTGCTGGAACCAGGGGCTGGACGCGGCGCGCGGCAACATCCTGGTCTTCGGGAACGACGACTGCTATTGGGGCGACGGCTGGCTGGACGCGGCGCTGGCCGCGCACCGGGAGCAACTGGGCGGGTACGGGTTGGTCGGATTCAACGATGGCTACCAGGACGGGGATGTGCTAGCGGTGCAGTACCTGTTCGACCGGCAGTTTTGCATCGACCACCTGGGCGGCGTGATGGCCTACCCGGTTTATGAGTTCTACTGCAATGACACGGAATCGAATGCGCGCGCCAAGCGCGCCGGGCGGTTCGTCTGGTGCCGCGAGGCGCTGGTCCAGCACCATCACTGGACGCGGCCAGGGCAGAACCACAAAGACAGCCTGGACGCCGAGAATGAACCCAAGGCGCAACGTGACATGGCGCTGTTTGCCCAGCGCGAGCGCGCGGGGTTCCCGGACGATTTCGAACGCGTGCTGCCCAGGCCGGAGCCAAAAGCGCAGTTGCGCATCCTGGTGCTGTCCGACACGCGCCTGCCCACGGCGGCGGCCTATCCGGGCCACGGCCTGGGCAAAGTGAACCTGGCGATTGCGGAGGGCCTGCGCGCGCGCGGGCATGACGTGCACCTGTGGGCCGGGGCAGGGAGTGTTTTTGACGGTGATCTGCGCATCTTCGAGGATGAGGCCGACATGGTGGGCGCGGACCTGGGAAGCTTCGACGCCATTCTGGACGGCGGACACGTGCACCGGGCTGGGCGCGAGTATCCGGGCCTGCCGATTGTGAACCTGTCGCATGACCGGGAACACGCGCCGGGCGCGAATGCCGTTTTCCCCAGCGAAGCGCACCGCGCCTTTCACCGCCAGCCGGGGCGCGTGGTATACCACGGGATTGACGTGGGAGACTTCCCGCTGCATGAAGGGCCACGCGATGGCATGGTGGCCTGGATGGCGCCGCCCTTCCCGCACAAGGGGCCATTGGCAGCAAGCCAGGCGGCATGGCTGGCCGGGGTGCCGCTCAAGACGGCAGGCGCCCAATCGGTGACGGGCGCCCTGTCGGGCGCGGACAAGGTGCATTTCCTGGCTCACGCGCGCGCGCTGCTGGTCCCGGCCAGCATTGAGAGCGGCGGCCTGACGTGTCTGGAGGCGGCGGCCTGTGGCACGCCCGTGATTGCCTTCGGGCTGGCATCCCTGCCCGAGTACGTGGCGGACGGCGTGACGGGTTTTGTGGTCGATGATGTGAGCGACATGGCGGCGGCCATCGCCCGGACGGCGGAGATTATGCCCGCGGCGGCGCGGGCCTGGGTGGCGGAATATCGCGGCCTGGACCAGATGATTGATGCACATGAGCGCGCGCTACTGGATGCGGCGCGCGGGGAGCGGTGGTAATGGCGAACAAACGACCCTGCCCGTGGTGTGGCGGCACGGGCAAGCTGGAAGTCGAGCACGCCGGGAGCGTGATGCGCATGCCATGCGGCGCCTGTAAGAGCAAGGGCCTGCTGTCGGTCACGCGCTGGGCGGCGGAGAAGGTGGCGCACGGGGCATATCAGCGGCGCCAAGCCGGGGGCGGAGAAGAACAATGACAGCACGTGACGGCATGACCAATATCATCGCTACGTTGCGCGCATGGACGGAAGCCGGGACCGCAGATTACAGCGTGGCAGGAACTACGTACTGGGATGATGGCCAGTTGCAGGACACGCTCGACCGCTACCGAATGGACATCCACCGCGAATCGCTGGTGTATGAGTACGAGTACGACGACGGCGAGATTGTCTATCACAACTACTACGCGCCCACCCGGTACTACGAGGAAGCGGCTGGAGGGGCGGACGTGTGGCGCATTGAGGACGCGGCGGGCAGCGCCATCGGCACGGCGGATTACACCGTGAATTACCACGCCGGCCACATCCGCTTCACGGCAGACACGGGCGGCTCAGCGCGCTATCTGGTGGCGCGGGCCTATGACATGCACCGCGCGGCGGCGGATGTCTGGCGGCGCAAGGCGGCGCACGTGGCCGGGCGCTACGACTGGGCGACCGACAACCATTCGATGAAGCCCAGCCAGTTGAAAGCCCATTACATGGACATGGCGCGCTATTACGAGGGGCAAGCGCAGACGCGCCATGTCCGACTGGAGCGCAGCGATGTCAACGATTGAAATTTCCCAGGCTGATGCGGATGCCCTGATTGCCCTACGGGAAGCGGCACGCACCGCCTATAACAGCGCGCTGTATTTGCGGGCCACGCAGGGCGCGGCACCAGCCCGGACGGACGTTACCATGCAGCGGTTGATGGAGGCGGTCCGGCGCGCGGATGCGGTGGGGTTCAAGCCCAAGGCCGCGCCGAAGCGGACACGAAAGGCGAAGGCATGACTTGGTTGCCCGATGATGAGCTGGCGCAGTTTCGCGCCGATATTCTGGACGCACTCCCCGACACCGGCGTCATCCAGGCGGTGACGCGCACGAGTGACGGGGCGGGGGGCTGGTCGGAGAGTTGGTCCGCGGTGTCGGGCGGGACGGTGGCGTGCCGTCTGGACCCGCTGAAGGGGTCCACTGTCCAGGCTGGCGTGATTGCGGGCCAGGAGTCGCTGACGCTGCGCTACCAAGTGACGGTGCCCTACGACGCGCCTCTCGACGCGGACCGACGATTGGTCGTCAACGAGCGCACGTATGAGGTAGTGCAACTGAGCGACGAGCACAGTTGGCGCTTCGTCCGGCGGGCGATTGTATCGGAGGTGCGCTGATGCGCGCGGTGCTGGATATGGCGAAGCTGCTGGAAATCGAGCGCAATATGCCGGGGCGCGTCGAGACGATGATGGCGGAGCTGGCGTTTACCTGCGTGGGTGAGGCGGTCGACAACTTCAGCACCACGTCACCCTCCCCCGCAGGTGAGCCGCCGGGCATCGACACGGGTACGCTGAAGAATGCCGTCAATGCCCAGCCTGCGGGGCCGATGGCCTGGGAGGTCAACGACGGGACGGATTACGGCGTGCACCAGGAATATGGCACCCGCAAGATGCCCGCGCGCCCGTGGATGCTACCTGCCTTCGAGCGGGCCGTGGCCACTATCGACAAAGACATGCTGCTTGAGGTGATCGCGGATGAGTAGCACACTACCCGCCATGGAGGCGGCTCTGTACAGCACGCTCGGGCAGAACGCGAGCGTCGCGTCGTATATCGGGGGCACGGCGGCGCCGCGGCTGTACAACCTCATGGCACCCAGCGGCGCGGCCCGCCCGCACATCATTTTCTACCTGGGCTCGGGCCTGGTGTCCAACACGTCGCCGCGGGACGACATGAACGACGTGTACCGGGTGGAGGCGGTGGCCGAAACGCGCGGGGGCGCGGAGACGCTGAGCGGCGCGATTTACACCGCGCTGCATGGGCAGGAGCTGACGATCACGGGCTGGTCCAACTACCTGCTACAAGCGGAGCGCAAGACGACGATTGTCGAGACCGCTGAGGGGCGCCAATACTGGCGATACATCGTTGATTACCGCATTCGTGCGGATAAGAGCTAAGTGAGAAGGAGCGCAACATGACAGTTGCTAATCGGTATACAGGCAAGAACCTGTATGTGGCCTTTGCGGGGCAGGATTTGTCGGGCGACTTTACCGCGTGGGAAGTTACCCGCACGTCCGACACCGCGGATGTCACAGCAGGCAGTGAGGACGCGCGGTCGTATTTGGCCACGCTGAAAGATGCGACGTTCCGCTTGGAGCGGTTCGACACCGCCACGGGCGGCAGCGCGGTCATGGCTGCGTTGACCGAGGGGGCCAGCGGCACGGTGGAATATGGGCCGCAGGGCACCGCCTCCGGCAAGCCGAAGTACAGCGCCGTCGCCATCGTGACCAATGTGAGTGTCAGCTACCCGTTCGCGAATGCCGTCGTGGTAACGGCGGATTTCCAGCGCAGCGGTGACTGGATCAACCACTACGAGGACCTGGGCAGCACCTACTAGGAGGGCTAGATGCCAAAGACAGACAGCGGCAATGAGTGGACTATTGACCTGAGCGCCTGGCAGACGATGGAGCCGATCATGGCGTGGCAGGATGCTGCGCGGGCGGGCGACTTTCGCACGATGGCAAAAATCATGACGGAAGTCGTCAAGGCGTGGCCATTCGAAGCCGATCCGGCAGACCCGGACGCATATCGGAGCGAAATCACGCCGCAGCAGTTTAAGACAGCGGCGGAAAGAATGGGCGAGAAGGTCACCGCTTTTTTTCGAGACGAGGGCTGACCAAATCGCGCAAACGGTCTACCTCGCGGAGAAGTTCGGCGCGACGGCGGAACCGGCGATCATGAACCGAATCAATAGAGTCCGGCTGGCGATGCTCACCGGCTGGACTCTGGAATACATCGACGATCTGGACCCGTTCACGCTAAACGATTTTATCGGCGTGCTCAGGGGTGACAAGGTGGTAGGCGGACGATGACAACCGTTGTCGCATCACTGGTTGCACAATTCGGCGCAGACATCAGCGGTTATAAACAGGGGTCGGCTGAGGTCAAGCGTGACATGGGCGATTTGTCACGGCGCGTAGGAGATCGAGTCGCCAAAATAGGCGATACATTTTCCGGTGTGGGAAGGAATATTGGCGTGGTCGCGGCCCCGCTGGGCTTGGCGCTGGGTGTGACGGTCAAGAGTGCCATCCAGTTTGACACAGCGATGACGAACGTTCAGGCCGTACTGGGCGCCACAAACGACGAAATGCGCGACATCAACGCGCAGGTTCTGGCCCTGGGGCGAACGAGCATCGCCGGGCCGCAAGCCGCCGCCGAAGCGTTCTATGACATTGTGTCGGGCGTCGCAGATTCATCGACGCATTTTGCCATTCTGGAAGCGTCGATGAAGACCGCCGAAGCGGGGGCCGCGGATTTGGGTGCCACAACCAGCGCGATGGTCGCCATCATGAACTCTTACGGATTTGCTGCTGAAGAGGCCGTGATGGTGAGCGATGTGCTGACGCGCACAGTGGGCATGGGCGTGCTCACGATGGACGAGTTGGCATCAGCGATGCCGAACGTGACCGGTCTGGCTGCCTCCATGGGCGTTGAGTTTGACGAGTTGGGCGGCATGATGGCGCTCATCACAACCAAGGGGTTCAGCGCGGCGACGGCCTCAACGCAAATCCGGGCCGCGATGGTGGCGCTCATCAAGCCCACGACCGATATGAAGGTCGCATTCCGCGAGTTGGGCGTTGAAACAGGCGAGGAATTGGTCGCCAAGTTCGGCGGCTTGCAGGGCGCACTGGTTGCTGTGGCGGGCACCCAGGCGTATGCCACCAAGGGCGCGGGCGCGCTGTTCGGAAGCGTTGAGGCGCTAGGGGGCGTTATTACCCTGACTGACGAATCGGCGGCGGGTTTTCTGGATGATTTTGTTGCGGGCGTTGAGGGGGCTACGGACGCTGCGCGGGCCATTCAGCTAGAGGGCGCGGCAGCACAGATGGCACTGCTCAAGAGTGAAGTCAGCGCCGTGGCGATTGAGATTGGCACTGTGCTGCTACCCATGTTTCGCGAGGGCGTGACATCACTTCGCCCGCTCGTGGCAGAGTTTGGTGCGTTTGCCGCCGCCCATCCGGAAGTTATTCAACAAGTCGGACTTCTCACCGTGGGGTTGATGGGGCTGTCAACCACGCTGATGGCGCTGGGCCCCGTACTAAAAGTCGCCGGGGTCCTGATTGGCGCGCTTAATCTCCCGATTCTGGTGGGCATTGGATTGGTTGCGGCCTATGCCAGTAATTTTGGTGGATTGCGGGATGCCATCAATCAGGCAGGAGATGGTATCCGAACAGGGAATTTCACAATGGCGCTCGACGGCATTATCGACGCCCTGGCCGCGATTCCGATGGGGATTGCCGAGATGGTGGGTAGCGCGGCGGGCATAGATGTTCCCGGCGGACTAAAGGCATGGGTCAACATACTCAGCATGATACAGGCGGGATTCCAGTGGATTATTCAGAATCCGGCGGAGGCGTTCAAGGAGCTGTACTTCGAAGTGCCCGGTGGCCTAAATGACTTCCTGAGCGTGCTGGATACCATCATAGGTGCCCTGACCTGGATCAATGATGCCGTGCCCAAGATACCCGGCGTATTACTCGGCGGGGCCGGTACCCTTGAGGGGGGCGAAACGCGCGAAGAATTTACAGAAAGCGGTGGGCGCGATGCGGCATCCAGAAACGCCTACAATATCTTCCAGCAGACGCGGGCAGCAGGCGGCGTGGCCCTGGGCGGCGTGCCCACCTGGGTGGGTGAGCGCGGCCCGGAACTGTTCATCCCGTCGCACACAGGCAGCATCATCCCCGCGCATCGATCGAATGGCGGGGCAGGGGGCGGGCTAACCATCACCATTAGCGAAGTGCATCTGCATGGCGTCCAGAACCCGGCGCAGATGCTTGACTCGTTGGAGCGCATGGCGTTCCGGCGGAACCAGAGGGTGCAGCAGCCAGCATGATTGCCTACAAGGTGTACGTGGATTTTGATAACGATGGCTCGTTTGCGACCGCAGGCGATGACATCACAGACTACGTGACCTCGCTTCAGGCATCCCTCGGCATGGAGGACGAACAGGCGCATGTGGCGACGGTCGGCTTCTGCCAAGTGGCGCTGAACAATGCCAGCAAGGCATTCTCGCCCGAGTACAGCGCTGGGACGTACTATGGCAAACTGCTGCCCCGACTGCCATTTAAAGTGGACGTGGTTGAGGACGGCAATACCTGGACCCTGTTTCGCGGCGTCACGGCGCGCTGGTACGCGCAGTCCGGCAAGTTTGGCCCGCGCACGGCCACCCTGGAGGCCGAATGTCTGTTGAGCGTGCCACAGAATTATGACGTGTCGCTGCCCTTGCAACTGAATACGGTCGCGGATGACCTGCTCAAGCTAGTGGGATCGGCGGCGTTCAACACCGCGCGCGCCACCGGTCATATCGCGTTCGCGGGCAACGTCTCCAACAACGACACGGTAACCGTCGGGGATGTAACGTATACGTTCAAGACGGCGCTGACGTCGCCGGAAGAAGCGGGTGAGGTGCTGATTGGCGCTGATGCCGAATCCAGCGCAGCAAATCTGATCGCCGCCATCAATGGCGAGGAGGGCGCGGGCACGACGTACAGCACAGGTACCGAGCGCGCGGACGTGGCGACGGCCAGTCCGGATGGAGAAGCATTGTCTATCCCGACCGCCGGTGTGGCTCAAGGGTTTGCCGTGGGGCGCTGGCCGGACAACGACAATCTGTACTACGAAGGCCAGTCGTTTACGCTGGAGACCGGCGGCTTGCTGTCGGAGTTCGCCCTCTGGTTCGGCAACCGCGGCGGGTCACCAGTGGGCACCATGACCTGGAAGATTTTCGTCTTCGACCCCGACGCGGGGGAGACGGTGGGCGCGGCGCTGGAAACGGGAACGTTCACACCAACTACGCCGGAGCCCGTCTGGAATACTGTCGCGGCGGCAGGCACGACCTACCTGGAACCGGGTGTTTATAAACTCGAGCTGGAGACCACCGTCGACCAGGCGAGCGGCGATTACTGGAACGTCCTGGCGTCGGACGGCGCGGCGGGGGACGTGTATGAGGATGGCACGTTCTGGCAACTCCAGGCCGACCCACTCGATGAGTGGGGTGAATGGGTTGGGCAGGACCTGACGATGACGCTCACCTGCGCCTTCCAGCGCGTGTACCTGACCGCCAACGCACGCGGGGCGTGGGGCAATGCTATCGCCCTGGCGGCGTCGGGCGCGAACCTGTCAGTGAGCGGCGCCGCCCTGTCCGGTGGCGTGGATGGTCCGGCGGGTCTGTTTTCCTACGAGGCCGGTTTGCAGACGTTCCCCTATGCCGCGGACAACTGGCAGGGGGAGAACACCAACGGGCTGCGCGCGATAGAGGAGGCTGTCACCAGCGAGTGGGGGTATCTGTGGTCCGCGCGAGATGGCACGCTGACATTCAAGAATCGGGACTGGATATTCAAGCGACAGCTGGAAGCCGCCGCGATGGCATTCGACAACGAGCCGAACATGATTGATGGCAGTGTGGACACATTTGACATCGTCAACAATGTATCGGTGAGCTATGCGCCACGGAGGGTGGCGGCGACGGCTGTCGTTGCGCGCGCCACGGACGGCATCCGCGTTCTGGGCAAGCGGGCTATACGGCGACGGAACTCGTCCGATCCATATATAGGCGACGTGATTACCCTGCCGTTCGTAGACCCCGAGGGCGGGCGAACTGTGGCAGCAAAAGACCTGATTCACCCCGTTCCCGGCACCGATTACCGGGTAACGCGCGGCGGGCAGGGACTAACCGCCGATTTGTCGTCCGAGGGCTACGTCACCTGTACCCTGGCACGAAACGCCAACGACGTCGAGGTGACGTTCCAAAACACGGCTAAGCTAACGTACTGGGTATGGGATTTCCAAATTCGGGGTGCCGCCGTCCTGACCTATAACCGGATGCAATCAGCCCGCGATAGTGAGGCCAGCGTCGCGGCTTACGGACGGCGCAAGATGGACGTAGAGTTGCCACTGTATTCGACGCACGCTCTCGCCGAATCGATTGCGGATTATCTGGTGCTGCGCTATGCAACGCCTGTATACCGCGTGCCACAAATCGCGCTGCGGGGGCGCACGATATTCGGCGGGGTGAACATTTACAGCGTGGAAATTGGCGACATGATTGAAGTCACCGATGACCAAACGGGATTAGACAGCGCACGGTTCGTGATCATTGGCTATACCGCGCTGCTGGAGCGGGGCGGCTATCACGAATTGAATTGGACGGTTCGGCGCCTGGATGACCGGAATTTCTTCATCCTGGACGACCCTGTCTATAGCAAACTCGATGGCACGAATTATCTGACGATATGAGGCAGCAATGGCCTGGAAAACACCAAAAACCTGGAGCGTAAGCGATGCGCTGGGCGCGGCGGCGCTAAATGAGGAACTGCGCGACAATCTGGAACACCTGTATGGCAACCTGCCCGCGCGCGCCACGATGTGGCACGACGAAGCGACCGTCACGACGGGCAACGCGCTGACGACGGCGGCGGCCTCAACGCAGTTGTACAACGGCTGGGCGTTCCAGAGCGCCAGCGCGAACGGCGACACGTTCACGCACGGCTTTATGGTGGCTGAGGGGACGTACACACTCTACATCCTGGGGCGCCACCACACCAGCGCGGGGCGGGTGGACTGGTACATAGACGACGTACTGATCGCCAGCGCGCAAGACTGGTACGCGGGCAGCACGGCGCCGAACATCACCAAGACAGTTTCTAGCATCACCATCAGCGAGGGCGGATGGCACGTCCTGAAGGGCACCATCAACGGCAAGAACGCGTCATCCAGTGGCTACGATATGTACCTGACCAAGTACTGGCTGAAGCAGGCGAGCGACTAAACCCCCGCCGCGCGGGCGCTAGGGCCGACCGCGCAGCAGGGGCACCGTGAGTATAGCACAGGCCCGGATGTGGGGAAATCATGCCGGAAATACCAGACAGCATCGCGCTGGTCATCATTTGGGGACTCGTGCGAGTCATCGAAAAAGGGTTGGACCTGTTTGCGGGCTGGCGCAAGGACGACGCGCAGACGGACAAAATCAGCGCCGCACGCGAGTCGCAGTTGATGCAGATGGTGCAGACCATGCTGGACTCGACGCTGTCCGCGCAGCACGTGCGCTACACCGAGTTCGTGCGCGAGGTGCAAACCGGGTTTGATAAGTTGACCGAGAAAATTCAGGTCACCTTCACGAACGCGCTGACCGAACTGGTGGACCAGATGTCAATAAGGATGTCAGCCGTGACCGAACAGCGCAACACAAAACTCGACAGCATCCAGGCGGACGTGCGCGCTGTGCCGGGGCACGTCAAGACAGATACCGACACACAGTTTGACAGCGTGCGCGCGCTGGTGGCGAAGGCCGTGGGCGACCTGGGCGCGGACCTCAAGCGCGAGTTACAGCAGACGGCAGAGAAGCAGCTGACGGCGCAGCAGGTGGAAGGCGTCATCGACCGGACGCTGATGCACCGTCTGCTGGACCTGTCCGCGAAACTGGACGCCCTGGCACTGGTGCGCGGGGAGGCGACCGACACGCACACCGCCGCCGCCGCGCCGGAAGCGGGCGAGGGCGCGGACGACCAGAAGACGACGCAAGACGGGTAACCGGGGCGGGGGCGCACATGCCGACCTATGTGTTCGGCCTTAGCGATGTCAAAATTTACACGGGATGGTCTGCCACGGCGGGCACCTACGACCAGGTAGCCGAGATCGAGTCGGCGCAGATGCTGGTGACGGACCTCGTCATGCAGCAGGCGCAGTTGGAAGGCGACGACCATATTACTGACATCGTATCGCGGGTTACGTCGGTTAGCTTTCGTGTGCGCTTTGGGTTCCGTGACCTGGACGTGATCAGCCTGATCACCGGGGCCACGTTGGCGGAGTCGGACACGTTCGATAGCCTAACGTTCGGGCGCGATACGCTGAGTGAGTTCTCGCTGTGGGGCATGGCAGACGGGACCGGGGAATCGGGCCAACACTTAGAGATATGGATTCCGCGCTGCAAGCTGTTAGATGGCTTCGGCGTCACGATGGAAAAGGGCACATACGTCACGCCGGAACTAGAGGGCGTGGGACTGTACGACATAGAGGAGGAAACAGCGATGACGATGCGACAGATGCTCACGCTGGGCGTGCCGGTGGGCGGGGGTGGGGGGCTTGCCGCGCTGCGCGCCACATTTTCGGGAGCAGGGGATACCGTCGCGTTATTTCGTGAGGATGTTAGCGGAGACGCCATTGATCCGTCCTATTATCTCGCGCAGCATATCGGTGACCAGCGTTATTGGTGCATCGAACTCAAGCAGATTGAAGACGCTGGGGGGCGTACTATCTCATCCTGGCGCAGGGGCCAAATTCGCCGTCCGGTCCTGTCGGTGAGCCAAGACGATGCAGCAGTTACGCTCTCAGGGACCTGGGTCAGTGCGAACGATGCGGGAGCCTATGGTGGAAATTATGCCCGGTCCGCCACCACCACTGATTACGCTGAGTATACAACACCCGCTGACACGATTTCGGTGGGGGTGTTTACGTATCCGGTGACCAATGCGGGCCTTGCACTGGTGTCCATTGATGGCGACACGACGACGGCAACCAACCTGCCAACAGCGCAAGACGTAGTGGACGACGGGACGTTTCCCGACTCCATTCTGATCGCCAACGGCGGCACGCTCAACCCGACCGACCGCGTGCTGGATGGATATGCTATAGGAACCTATGTCCAAAAGCATTATCCATTGATTTTGGCTGACGATCTGACCCCCGGTGCGCATACCGTGCGTCTTACTGTGACCGGATATAAACGCGCTGCGTCATCAGATGTGCGGGTTTATGTCTGCGGCCTTTGCTATCGACTAAGCACAACACAACTCACTGACGCAAACGCAATGTTGGCGGTGCTGCTTAATCTCGACACCGGCCTTTCGGCGTTTGAGTATGCGTTCAACATAAACGGCGGGTCGAGTAGCGTCTTTGTTGGAAATTGTGCTCACGGTTATGACGGCGAAAGCGAGATTGTCTACAAGGTGGATGGCGTCACGCAAGCGCCTGACAATTTCGACTATATCGCGGGGTCATTGATCACAGTTAATCGGCTGTCCAATCTCTACCACCCTGACATTGATGGCGGGACAACCCCGGTTGCATCAGTGGACCTGACATATACGGTTCATCCCACGTCCGGGATCACCGTGACACACACGATTACATGGTTGGCGAACGTCTCAGGCACGAACTGTTACCCACATATGTTTCCACTATCCGGCGCAGTATTCACCAAAGGCGGCAATTTCGACGCCGCCACCGCTGATGTGTTACTGGATAGCGATGACAGTAGTCGAGTCTGCAACGCGCCAAGCCGCGCCGTGTACGCGTGGCAAACAGGCGGACACTACGCGGCGCTGTTGTCTATCGATAATCTTATACCAGTTAACGACTGGCTAGATTCTGGCGGTGTCACGTTCTGGATCGAAGATCGAACCGGGGGGAGCATTAACAAAATCTACCTGACGCGCATCGGCGCCACAAGTAAAAATATTGCCAACACTGAGACATGGCAAGGTAACGCGAACTATCGAGTGGCTTATCTGGACGATCCGGACGCGACATTAGCAAAGGCGTGACATACTCCCCACGGCTAAAGCCGGGGGTTTCCGGCGAGTATTTTCGATAAATAGCGGCCCCGCGCCGCAGGAGGCACAAGCACAATGGACCTGGAAACGACGCAACTGGAAGGCTGGCTGGAACTGCTGATTAACTTCGGCATCCCGGCCATCGGCACCCTCGTCGGCGTGCTGCTGCTGTGGATTGGCGGCACCGAACTCGCGGCGCGCGTGCGAACGACGGCGCAAGCCGCACGCAAGTACGTTGATGAACCAGACGACTTCATCATCGTCGCCATCGACGGGGCGGGGGAATGGATGCTGCATCGCACGCTGGACGCGGCCATCATCTCGCGCCTGTTGACGGCCACGGTAGACGCCATCGGCAAGCCGCCGCAAGAGGTAGCCATCGGTGACACGCCTAAATAGCGCGCTGGCGCTGCTGCTGGTCGTCCTGGTCGCCGCCGTCGTCGCGCTGTCGGTCGTGCCCGCGCGCGCGCAGGACCGCAGCAGCACGCCCGCTGGCAACGCCACGCCCGACGCGAGTGAGGAGTGGATACCGCTTGGCATCCTGGAACGGAACGTTACCACTGGCGTCCTGCGCCTGCGTCCGTTGGACGCGCCGACGCCTGTCCCGCCGACTGGCACGCCGACAGCAACGCCGACGCCCACGCCCACCGCCAGCCCGACGCCCACGCCCACCGCCACGCCGGGGCAGGGGGAACCAACGCAAGAGACGACGCCGCCGCCTACACCACCGCCAAGCACTGACATCCCGCGCGTCTGCGAAGGCGGCGTGGCTGTATCGGCGCTGCGCGTTCGTGCCGACCAC